>Ga0080064_1000551_pt1 | contig 95914 bp, 83 predicted proteins | sample Subgrocontami54m_FD_69260 | JGI IMG/M metagenome (GOLD analysis project Ga0080064, IMG submission 69260) | Subsurface groundwater microbial communities from S. Glens Falls, New York, USA - GMW46 contaminated, 5.4 m (SPADES assembly) (version 2) ...
GGGGCCCGGGGGGAAAATGGTCCCCCCTTTCTGGTGAAAGGGTATTTTCCCCCCCCCATTGCCCCTTTTTTCCGGGGCAGGGGAGGCCTTCCCCCCCCCCCCCCCACCAGAAAACTACCCTGGCTCTGGCCTGGCGGCAGTACCTGCTCTGGGTCCTCCAGTGCCCTGCCCGTGGCCACTATCAGTTGCGAAATACTTGCAGATAAGCTCTATGTTCCTGAGTTTACGTAGTTGTGATGGAGTTGTCAAGCACCAATCCAGTCCTGTTTCAGCAAGGCGCCAATTCGGCGACAATTACTACACCGAAACTCGGATAATACCACCCATGGAGTGAGTACGCTGCGTTGGTGGCGTGTGGTGGCAGAGACCTCATATGGGCCGCGGACCACAGGGGGTGCGGAGATGGCCCCTGCCTCATGTTCGTCCTTGGCGTTGCGAGTCTGCCCGGGGGGTAGTTTCCTGTCGTTGCGAGGCCCCGTTAAGGGCCGAAGTCCCGACCTGTCGGGATCTCTCTACAGCAGACCAGGGGCACGGGGCGGGCACCCCGACGCGTCGGGGCCCCTACATCCTGCGGAGGGGCCTCGCAACGACAGAGCACCAGGGGGAGCACACACCTGTTCTAGAGCTATCTTCTAGAAGATTTCTACTAGACTGGACTCTAGAAGAATGGTATAGAAAAGGGGTCTAGAGCGTAGTTATAGAGGACGGAGAGGTATTCCTTAGGACCCGGCGCTCTGCCGGACCTGGGACGAGCGCTCTAACAGAGGCGAGATGCTGGAAGGAGGCAGGAGACATGTGGAAGGCCTTTAGTGCGATGGCAACGAAAAAGGCCCGGCTGGGAAGGTTGGCTTTGCCCGTATGGACTGTTGCCGTAGCGCTGGTGCTAGTCGTGACCGCCGCCGGTCAGGCAGTAGGCCCGGTGCTCAGCGGCAGCATCCAGGGCGGTGGCACGGTGGTGACATCCCAGGCCCTGATACTGAAGACTGGCAGTCCGGGGATCACCGTGGATAGCGCCGACCAGTGGGTGGTTACGGTCAACGAAGAGGGTACTGCGTTCACTGTGGCCATGGAGACGGTGGTTGGCCGTAAGCAGACACTGAAGCTGGTGATGGTGAACCTGAGTGGCAAGGATGCCAACGGCGTCCTGGAGATGAACGTGCCGGCGGGTATCATCTTCGATGGCAAGGGGGTAGATGATGTGCCGGCGCTGGCCCAGTACAACAGGACCAGCTTCCTGTTCCGGATGCGCGACAACAAGACGGCGCCCAATGACGTTGCTGACATCCAGATTGACATAGAGGCCAAGCCCGAGTCCAGCCCCGGGTTCTACGCCCTCACCGGCCGTATCACTCAGGTTGCCAACTAGCACGCGCCACTCGTTTGGACGGTGGGCTTTCGGGCTGCGCGGAGGCGCATCATGAACACTGTCATGTCAGCGGGAGATGAGGCCCTGTGGGCCGATGCCCTCCCTCTTCTTAGGGAGGCGGCCGGCCACGGCCACAGGAAAGAGGTAGTGGGCTTCCTTCTGGGCTGGTACTTCTTTGGCGGGCCGGAGCTGGAGCTGGTGATGGGTCAAGACGAGTTTGAGGACATGGTGGCCCGGTGTCGCTCATCGGGGCTGGAGCCGACCAGGTTGGGGTGTGGCCGGTTTCTGGTGGGGCCCCGTGGGGAGGGAGCAAGCCGCGTGATGTGCTGCTCAGTGGGGGGCGTTAGCGGCGCCCTCTAGCGCCCCCGGTTGCTCTGCACGACAAGGCGTAGGGGCATCCCGATACATCGGGATGCCCCTACGCCTTGCGAACGTTCACCAGGCCGGTGTTGTACGTGGGGTTTTCCCCGTAGAGGGTGAGGTCGTCGCTGGACAGGGCGTTGGGGTTGCCGTCCTCCGGCCATTGTCCCTGGTATATGCGGACCACACCGGGCCGGATAAGCTCCTTGACCGACGCCTTCAGCCGGATTTCTCCCCGAGCGTTGAACACCACCACCTGCTCCCCATCTTTGATGCCACGGGCGGCGGCATCGGACGGGTGCATCAGGATGTCCGGGGTGTACATCTCCCGCAGCTCAGGCTGGTTGCCATAAGACGAGTTGGGGCGCAGCTTGAACTTGGAGGTCAGGAGCTGCAAGGGGTACTTCTTGTATAGCTCGGGGCTGCCTTCCGGGCTCTCCCTGGGAGGCACGTACACGGGCAGGGGCTCATAGCCCATGTCTACCAGGTCTTCCATGTAAAGCTCAATGCGTTTGGAGGGGGTGGGCATCTCCCAGTTCACCTCGACCTGAGGTATGGGCACGTCCACGATGCCCTCCCGCTTGAGGCGGTCCATGGTCACGTCCTTGAACCAGGGGTACTTGGGGTCCTCCTTGGCCTTCTCCAGCACGTCGGCAATCCACTCCTCGGCGTTGCGCCAGGGGTAGTGTTCCACAAGGCCGAGCTTCTGTGCCAGCAGGCGCGTAATCTCGTAGTCGTCCTTGCTCTCGTAGAGAGGCTCGATGGCCTTGTCGTTGTAGTAGAGCTGGCGGGGCAAGGTCGAGTTCTGGTTCCAGCCGGAGACCCCGGAAGGGGAGCTTTCCCGGAGGGAGCTGCGCTCCAGGTACGTGCACACGGGCAGCACGATGTCGGCGTACTGGGCGGTGGCCGACATGAACAGGTCGGATACCACGATCAGATCCAGCTTCTTCAACGCCTCGATGGTCTTGGGCGTGTCGGGGTGCTGGTTCACCGGGTTGGCCCGCAGCATGTACAGGGCCTTGATGTTGGTCCCATAGCGATCGGGATTCAGGATGGCCTCCGCCAGGTGGGCCACGGGCACCTTCTTGGTGACGGGGTTGGGCACTCCCTGGGTGTCGAAGGAGGTGAGGTGAAAGCCCATGTCAATGTGGGAGTGCGGGTGCTCCCGCTGCACGCGGCGTCCCATGATGCTGCCGATGAGCACGTTCACGGTCTCCGTCGCTGTGGACGCGTACTCGCCGTAGGAGGTGGTGTTGAACCGGGGGATGGGGTTGAATTGGATTCGAGACCTGCGGGTGCCTAGCTCCCGGCCGAAGCGCACGATGTCGTCTGCCTTGAGGCCGGTGACCTTGGCCGCGGCTTCGGGAGTCCACGGCTCCACGTGGTCAATGAGGCGCTGCCACACGGGCTTGGCCGGTATGCCCTGGACAGTATGGGTGCCGGTCAGCGCCGGCTCTATGCCTGGGGCATCGAAGGGTCGTGCCCTGCGGGACCGGGCGTCCCAGACCACGTACTTGTCGCCGGCACCGCCAATATCTTTCTCCCGCAGCATCTTTCCGTTGTCGTTGCGCACCAAGAAGGCGGCGTTGGTGTGCTCCAGCACGGTGGGCCGGTGCCACAGGCCCTCGGCAATAAGGATGCGGATGACGGCCAGAGCGAGCGCCGTGTCGGTCCCAGGCAGTATGGGCAAGAACTCATCGGCGAAGAGGGCGGCGGTCTCCGTGAACTGGGGGTCTATGACCCAGACCCGCAAGTCTCTCTTCTCGCGGGCCTCGTGCATGTCTATGGGCATGACCCGCCGGTTGGTGGCCACAGGGTTGGAGGACCAGATGACGGTCGTTTCGCAGTCCTGGAGCGGGCGGCGGACGATTTGGATGGTCCCGAAGAAGCGGCGCATGGCCTCCCAGTAGGCGGCGGCGCAGAGGTTGCCCCGGTCGAAAAGGTGGATGCAGCCTCCCCAGAGCTTGAACAGGCGCAAGGGGGTGATGCTGCGGTCGGCGGCGCCGCCAGGCGAGCCGTGGTGGGCCACGTAGCTGTAGACCACGATGGACTCGTTGCCGTACTTGCGCTTGACCTCGGTCAGGCCCTGGGCCACGTAGTCCAAGGCCTCGTCCCAGGAGACGCGCTGCCACTTGCCCTCGCCCCGCTCGCCGACGCGTTTGAGGGGGTACTTCAGGCGGTCAGGGTGGTACAGTCTCTTCACGTTGGTCCAGCCGATGGCGCAGGGGGGGTGTACGGTCTTAGGGTGGATGCGGAGGTTCTCCACCTTGCCCTCTTTGACCACCGCCTGGAACTCGCAGACGTACGCCCCGCAGTGGGGCCCACAAAACACGTTGACCAGCTTCTCGTCGGCCAAGGTAACTGCCTCCTACATGGTTGTCGCGGCCACGCGCCGCCAACGGTCAAGCATGTGACAGCCAAACGTTGGCACCAGGGAACGACGAAGCCAGTCTATCGCTTGGGGGAGTGCCGGTCAACTGCGCATGCCGACCAGAAACCACCTGGCGGCAAGGTCGCCAAAGCGCCCCCCTTTCGGCAGGCGCTGCCGGGCGAGGCTAGTTCCGGGTGAAGGTGACGCGCGGCTCGCGCCGGCGGGACACGATTCGACCGATGCGCGCTGCCTCGGGCAGGGCGCGCTCCACCTCTGGCGCCAGGTCCGGGGAGCACACCAGCACCATGCCGATGCCCATATTGAACACCTGGAACATCTCGTCGTCAGGGATGTCCCCCTTCTCTTGGACCAGGCGGAACAAGGGGGGCACTTTCCACGATCCCAGCTCAATGCGGGCGCCGAGGCCCTCGGGGAGTATGCGGGGCAGGTTGCCCGGAAGACCGCCGCCTGTGATGTGGGCTAGCCCCTTGACCAGGGGCAACACGGGGCCGATGCTGGGCAGGTAGCAGCGGTGGACGGCCAGCAGGGCCTCGCCCAGAGTTTGGCTCAGCTCCTTGTAGTAGTGGTCCCAACGGGTGGCTGGCTGGCTGTCCAGGTCGAACAACCGGCGCACCAGGGAGTATCCGTTGGTGTGCAGCCCCGAAGACGGCAGGCCCAGCAGCAGGTCCCCCCGGTGGATAGCGCTGCCATCAATGATGGCCCGGCGCTCCACAACGCCTACGATGAAGCCCACCAGGTCGAAGTCGCCGGGGGAGTACAGCCCGGGCATCTCCGCGGTCTCGCCGCCGATGAGGGCGCAGCCCACTTCTTTGCAGGCGGCGGCAGCGCCCTTCACCACCTCAGCCACCACCAGGGGATCGAGCTTGCCGGCGCCCACGTAGTCCAGAAAGAACAAGGGCCGGGCACCCAGGACGAGGATGTCGTTCACGCAGTGGTTCACGATGTCCTGGCCCACGGTGTCGTAGCGCCCCAGGGCTATGGCGACCTTCAGTTTCGTGCCTACGCCATCGGCGCTGGATACCAGCACCGGGTCCTGGTAGCCGGTCAGAGCGTACAGGCCGCCGAAATGACCGATGTCGCCCAGGACCTGCGGGCCGAAGGTGGCGCGCGCGTAGCCTTTGAGCAGCTCCTTGGCCCGCCGCGCGGCGCCCAGGTCTACCCCAGCGGCGGCGTACTGGCTAGACTCTGTAGGCAAGGGTCAATGGGTCTGGGGTCTCGAGGGCCAGCTTGTCCATCTCGAGCTGAACGGGCACGGGGTACTCTCCGGTAAAGCAGGCCAGACATAGGCTCTCCCGGGGCAGGTTGACCGCATGCACCAAGCCGTCCAGCGTCTGATAGCCCAGAGAGTCCGCGCCGATGTGCCGGCGGATGTCGTCCTCCGTCTTCTGGGCGGCGATGAGCTCCCGGCGCGTGGCCATGTCCACGCCGAAGAAGCAAGGGTAGCGGAGGGGAGGGGCGCAGACGCGCATGTGGACCTCGCGGGCGCCGGCCTGACGCAGCAGCCCGATCACTCGGGGTGTAGTGGTGCCCCGGACTATGCTGTCGTCCACGAGCACTATCTTTTTGCCGGAGACGACCTGCGGCAGCGGGTTGAACTTGAGCCGTACCCCCAGGTCCCGCATGCGTTGGTCGGGTTGGATGAAGGTCCGCCCCACGTACCGGTTCTTGAGCAGCCCTTCGATAAACGGTATACCTGCCTCCTGCGAGTAGCCGATGCCGGCTGCGGTGGCCGAGTCGGGCACTCCTATTACCATGTCGGCATCTACGGCATAGTCCCGCGCCAGTTGGCGTCCCATGGCCTGGCGGACTGGGTAGAGGAGGCGGTCGCTGATGACGCTGTCCGGCCGAGCGAAGTAGATGAACTCGAAGATGCACAGCGCACGTCGTACGGAGATGGCGCCCGGAAACGACATGAGGCCTTCGCCGTTGATGGCTACTATTTCGCCTGGGGCGACCTCCCGCACGAAGCTGGCGCCCAGATGGTCCAGGGCACAGGTCTCCGAGGCCAGTACCCAGCTACCGTTGTACCGGCCCAGACAGAGCGGGCGCACTCCCATAGGGTCGCGCACGCCGATAAGCGCCTCGCGGGTGAGGATGGCCAGCGAGTAGGCCCCTATCAACCGCTTCATGGCATGGCCTATCTTCTCGGGCCAGTTGCGGCCGGGAGAGGAGACGATGACCTGGCCGATAATCTCGGAGTCGGTGGTGGTCTGGAAAGTGTAGCCCTGTGCTTCCATCTCCCGACGCAGGTATGTCGCGTTGACGATGTTGCCATTGTGGGCCAGGGCTATTTCGCCCAGTGGCCCTCTGGTGGCTATGGGTTGGGCATTGCATAGCTTGCTGGAGCCGGTGGTGGAGTAGCGGTTGTGTCCGATGGCCAGATGGCCAGGCAGTCCAGCCAGCTCCGCCTCGTCGAAGACCTGAGACACCAGGCCCATGCCAGTACGGACACTGATGCGCCGGCCATCGCTGGTAGCGATACCGGCGCTCTCTTGCCCCCGGTGCTGGAGGGCGAATAGTCCGAAGAAAGTGACGCGGGCTACGTCCTCGCCTGGTGCGTAGACCCCAAAAACCCCACAGGCTTCCCGCAAACGTTCTTGTGTCAAAAGCCCCCTCGGAACAGGTGTTGTGAAGGCAAAGCTAATTATAGCCCCGCGGGTGCGCTGCGGTCAACCTGGGGTTTGCGTCCCAAGAATAGCGACTCAACTTTGGCGCCTTCACCCGCCAGGCGAAAAAGGGTCGGGCATGTGTAACTGCCATGCGAATGCGAGCGGCTGTCTCCCTCCTGGTGGGGAAGGATTGACAGCCTGTCCTGAGCTGGACGAAGGATGCGGGGTGGGCGTCCTTCACCCCCATCCCTTCGCTCTGCTTGGGGTAGGCTGATGGTCATTGAATATTTGTTGCGTCATAGCCGCCGTGCCCAACCTGTCATTCTGAGCCCATTCGCAGAAGGGCGAAGAATCTCGTCGTTATGCCCTTTACTAGGGCACGCCACGAGATTCTTTGGTCGTTCTTAGCCGCAGTCCCGAGGCGTCGGGACTCAGAATGACATGTAATGTCATCTTAATTGCTCAATGATCATTAGCCTCCCCGGTCAAGGGGAAGGGACTTGGTCAGCCCCTGTTTTCAGCCTTTGTGCTGCTCTTGTCCTGGGTTTCCCTGGCGGATATAATGTAAGTGAGCAATTATTAACATACCATGACTACAACGCATCACGAGAGCACACTAGTCAGGCGCCGGGAGATCATAGACTGCGCCCGCAGGATCATCGCCACACGCGGCGCGCATGGCCTGACAACAAGAGACCTCGCCCATGGGGTGGGCCTCTCCGAGGGCGCCATCTACCGGCACTTCCGCAGCAAGAAGGACGTTCTGCTCGGCCTGATAGACGAGATCGAGGAGACACTCTTCGAATGCATCGAGCGGGCCAAAGAGGAAGGCGACGCCCCCCTGGAGCAGTTGGCCAACGTGCTCCGGGAGCACCTATCTTATACCGAGCGTCGGCGCGGGGTCTCTTTCATCGTGATCTCCGAAGTCCTGAGCAATGGCGACCGTCAGTTGCGGCACCGTATGCATTTGGTGGTCGAACGATACCTAAGAACGGTAGAGGGGATACTGCAAGAGGGCATACAGAGCGGTCAGATACGTCCCACCATTGACCCGAAGGCAGCGGCTATTGCGCTGTTCGGCCTGGTGCAGGGGGCGGTGACCCTATGGCATTTCACTGCCAGGGAAGTGCCGCTGGCACAGCGCTATCAAGCTCTGTGGGAGGTGTACCGCAATGGCATCGTGGGCGAGGCACCGCACGGGTAGCTGATCACCCGTGTGGGGGTGAGGAAGGAGGCATGACTCGTGTTGCCTGATTTCGCCAGAGGCTCCATCTTCTGGGAAGCAGCATTTGGTGCTCTGATTCTTGCCATTGCCTTGGTACTGGCGGGCTTGGTGCACCCGGTCCTGACTCGCTTCGCCAAAGGCATTACGGCCAGGACCAAGACCACGCTGGATGACCTCCTGGTAGAAGCGGTGAGCCGACCGCTGTTCCTGTTGGTGCTGGCCCAGGGCCTTTTCCTGGCCCTGACCACGACCACGTTCCTAGACCGCTGGCAGGACTACGTCAACCGCGCCTGGCTGGTTGCCATACTGGCCTTAGTGTTCTACGGACTCCAGCGCGTACTTAGCGCCGTCATCAGGTGGTATGGCCAGGAGATGGCTTCTAGGACCGGCAGCAAGCTTGACGAGAAGCTGCTGCCCCTGGTCCGCCGTTTCATCACCATCGCCATATACACAGTGGGAGCGTTGCTGGTCTTGGACAACCTGGGCGTGAAGCTGGGCCCTCTGATTGCCGGACTGGGGTTGGGTGGCCTGGCCGTGGCGTTGGCCCTTCAGCCCACGCTGAGCAACTTCATCGCCAGCGCCTTCGTGGTGGCCGATGGGGCCATAGGTGTAGGCGACTTCATCGAGCTCCAGGGCGGCCCCATGGGCAACGTGGTGGACATCGGGTGGCGAAGCACCAAGGTCCAGACGCCGGAGGGGAACCTGGTTATCCTGCCCAATGCCAAGCTGGTTGACAGCATTGTAACCAACTACCAGGCCCCCACGCCGGAGATGAACACGGTGGTCGCCTGTGGCGTGTCCTATGAAAGCAACCTGGCGCGTGTGGAGCGCGTGGCCCTGGATGTGGGCAAGCAGGTGGTCCAGGACCTGCCGGACTCTGTGGTGGTCAAGACCTTCGAGCCGATCTTGAGGTTCCGTGATTTTGGCGATTCCAACATCAACTTCATATTGATCCTTAGAGCCAAGGACCGCGGGAACACCTTCCTGCTGACCCACGAGCTTGTCAAGCGGCTGCACGCCAGGTTTGCCCAGGAGGGTATCGAGATCAACTACCCCGTCCGGAAGCTGGTATACGTCTCCCAGAACGGCGAGAGCGCCGTCTCCGCGCTTCGGGCTGCGAAGGAGTGAAGAACGCAGCCACCGGCGCCAAGGGGTCGGGCTGCACCCGTGTAGGTGCGGGCCGTAGCGGCAGGGCAATCTGGCAGAGGAGGTGATAAGCATGACACGAGAAGGGCTACAGCAACTGGTGGAGAAGACGCTGGGCGACCGGCTGTTTATTGTGGTGTCTAACCGTGAGCCATATGTCCACAGTTTCTCGGGAGACGAAATCGTATGTCAGGTGCCGGCCAGCGGCCTCACCGTGGCCCTGGACCCCGTGCTGCGCGCCTGTGGAGGCACCTGGATTGCCCATGGCAGCGGGGACGCCGACCGGCAGGTGGTTGACGCCCAGGACAGGGTCGCCGTCCCGCCAGAGCAACCGCGCTACTCCCTCCGCCGGGTCTGGCTATCCAAGGAGCAGGAGGAAGGGTACTACTACGGGTTCTCCAACCAGGCCCTGTGGCCGCTGTGCCATATCGCCTACGTTCGGCCTCTATTCGACGAAAGCCAATGGGAGACCTACAAGGCGGTCAACGAGCTCTTTGCCGAAGCTGTTTGCCAAGAGATAGGCAACAGTAAGGCCTTCGTGTTTATTCAGGACTATCACCTGGCGCTCCTGTCACGTTTCATCAAGCAACGTGTTCCCAATGTGGTCACCGCCCAGTTCTGGCACATACCGTGGCCAAACCGCCAGACTTTCCGTATCTGCCCGTGGCAAGACGACCTCCTGGATGGGCTCCTGGGCAACGACCTTCTGGGCTTCCACATCCGCAACCACTGCAACAACTTCCTGGACACCATTGACCGGACTATCGAATCGAAGGTGGACTACGAGAGGTACGAGGTAACCCGGCGGGGCAACAAGACGGCCGTGCGTCCCTTCCCAATCAGCGTGGACTTCGACGAAATCAACCAGGCTGGGAGGGAGGAAGGGGTGGCGACTGAAATGGAGCGCCTGCGGCACGAGCTGGGATTGGATGGGCAGCTCATTGGCCTGGGCCTGGACCGCATAGACTACACCAAAGGCATCCCGGAGAGACTCGGCGCCTTCGACCGCTTCCTGTCCAAGTACCCCGCGTACCGCGGCAAGGTGGTGTTCATCCAGGCGGGGGTGCCCAGCCGCACTCCCATTGCTGCATATAAGCGCTTGAATGACGAGGTGGAGAGCCTCGTGGACGAGATCAACTCGCGCCACGGTTCTGGCCGGTGGGTGCCCGTGGTCTACCTGCGGCAGCACCTGTCACCCATTACCCTGCTGGCCCTGAGGAGGCTGGCCCATTTTGCCGTGGTCAGCTCCCTCCACGATGGAATGAACCTGGTGGCCAAGGAGTACGTGGCCAGCCGGTCCGACGAAGACGGCGTGCTTATCCTGAGCCCGTACACGGGCGCAGCCAGGGAGCTGACGGATGCCCTGCTCATCAACCCCTATGCTAGTGACCATTTTGCCGAGGCGATCAAGTTCGCCCTGGAGATGCCCCAAGCGGAGCGGCGGAGGCGAATGCGCAAGATGCGCCGTGTAGTCCAGGAGAATAGCATCTACAAATGGGCGGGAGACATCATCTCGGCGCTGGCGAGGCTGGCTCCCTGGGAGTAGGGATGTTGGAGCACCTCCTTGCGGCTTGGCCCAGGATTGGCCAGCGTTTGTCGAGCGCAGGCCACGTGTTGCTTCTTAGCGACTACGATGGTACTCTGACGCCCATCGTCGAGCGGCCGGAGCTTGCCGACCTGCCGCCGACCACCCGGCGGCTGTTGGGTGACCTGGCGCGTCAACGTCGCTACACGGTGGGCATCATCAGCGGGCGCGCCTTGAGCGACCTGAAGGCGCGCGTGGGTGTGAAAAACGTGACCTACGCCGGGAACCACGGCCTGGAGATTGAAGGGCCTTCGCTGACATTTGTCCACCCCATCGCCAGGGAAATCAAAGACGTCATCCGGGCGCTCTATGTGGTCTTGCGCCGGGGACTGGAGGGCATAAGGGGTGCCATGGTAGAGCACAAGGGCCTCACCCTCAGCGTACATTACCGGCTGGTGGACCAGACCAGCGTCCCCAACGTGAAGAATACCTTTGAGGAAGCCGTAGGTGTAGCGAGGGAAGCGGGCCAGGTCAGGACCACGCAGGGCAAGAAGGTCTACGAGGTACGTCCAGCGGTTGACTGGAACAAGGGCAGAGCCGTAGGCTTGATTCTCGAACACTTCAGGGACTCGCACCGCAAAGCGCATCCCGCAGTGCTCTTCTTGGGCGACGACGTTACAGACGAAGACGGCTTCAGAGTTGTAGTAGACTTGGGGGGAATCGCCATCTACGTGGGCGAGGAGCCAAGGGAGACCCTGGCGCAGTACTGTTTGGGGTCGCCGGCTGAGGTCCAGGAGTTCCTGGCCCGCCTGGTGGATGCTGAGAAAAGGAGGACTGATTGGATGCCATAGGCCCATGGCTCTCCGAGCGGTGGCAGGACATCCTTGTGCCCGCGAGCGTCTTCCTGGCATCGGTGATCGTGCTCTTGTGGATGCGCCGATGGGCCAGCGCCCGCCTTGACCATTGGGTGCGCCGGACAAGGTGGCCTGGCGACGACATCCTCTTCCGCGCGCTACGCGGGCCCTCATTGCTTTGGCTACTGGTTGTCTCCGTTTATCTCGGGGTCCAGGTGTCCGCCCTGCCCGCCGAATGGAGGGTATCCTTGGGTCGTGGCCTGTGGACGGTGGCCATCGCCTCCCTGGCCGTGTCAGCGATTGCTCTGAGCAGCGGACTCATTCGCTTGTACGGGGAACGACTACATCTGCCCGGACAGGCCACCAGCGGCGCATCAGTGGCCACCGCCGGCATCATTCTCCTCTTGGCCCTGCTCACCGTGCTGGACCTCTGGGGGGCGCCGATGGCGCCGCTGCTGGTGGTACTGGCTCTCGTCGTCCTTGTGGCGGGGGTTGCCCTGCGTGACGTACTGCCCAACTTCCTGGCGTCGTTCCAGGTACGTGCCTCGGGGCAGTTCAAGGTTGACGATTTCATCAAGCTGGATAGCGGGGAAGAGGGGTACGTGGAGGACATTGGGTGGGGTAGCACCCGAATCAGGGCTCCGGACCAGTCCGTGGTGGCGGTGCCCAATTCCAAGCTCGTCCGCACCACTGTGATCAACTACGGCCGACCCCTGAAGGTGGCCGCGGAGCCATTCCACTTCTATAGCCGGACGCACCTGAAGGAGCTGACCGGCCTGCGTGCCCGAGACCTCTCGGAGTTGGCGCAGGTGCTCCGGCAGGTGCCGGAGTCCGTAGTGTACTACCATACCCATCATTTTCTGGAAGAGCACCACTACCTTACACCGGAACCCCCCAACGACTTCGCCATGTGGGTGACCGATGTGCTGGGTGATGATGTGTTGGGGGAACGACTGGCTGCGGTGGACACCTTCCAGTTCTCCACCTTGACGGCGCTGAGAGACCGTCTGGTGGGCATCATCGAGGAGCATCTGGCTGGGGTGGGGGACCATGGACAGGCCGAGGAGGCGCGTGCGTCCCACAGACAGGTCCCCGACGGGCGTGAGTTCCACTTCATCAAGTCTATGAGCTTCGTCATGCCTACGCCCTACGTGGCTCATGACCTCAGAGAGCTGGTGCAGGTCCTCCGGAAGCTGTCTTTGGGCTCTCTCTACTTCCACGTCTTCGAATCACGCATGCGTCTGGGGAGGAGCCGCAATGATTTCTCTATTTGGATGGCGGAAAGTCTCGGGGAGGAGCAACTGGCCGAGGAGATCGCCCACCTTGACCCGTACCAATACACGCTGGAGGAACTGAGATCGCAACTGATCAGGCTAGTCGAAAAACGAGTAAAGTAAGGCTCTCCGACTACGAGCCAGTCGTAGGCCGCGCCGTCATCGAGGAGTTGCGCCTGCTGGCGAGCCGGCTTGCGGGCAAGGTGGTCCAGAACGTCAACTCTACCTACACCGGAGGTGGCGTAGCCGAGATCCTGTCCCGCCTGGTGCCCCTCTCGGTGGAGCTTGGGGTGGATGCCCGTTGGAGCGTAATCCGGGGCAACGACGCCTTCTTCACTGTGACCAAGAAGATGCACAATGCCCTGCACGGTCGGCAGGATGCTCTCACCCCAGAGGACCTTGGTCTGTTCATGGAGACCAGCAACCGTCACCTGGAGGAGTTGGACCTCGTCGGGGACATCATGTACATCCACGACCCGCAGCCCATCGCACTGGTGCGAAGGAAGGCCGAGATCGGTCGCAAGTGGGTCTGGAGATGTCACGTGGACGTGTCCAACCCCAATCCGGAGGTCTGGAGCTTCCTTCGGCCTTTCGTGGACCAGTACGACGCTGCCGTGTTCTCGGCGCCCCAGTTCTCCCCGGAGTTGCCTATCCGCCAGTTCCTTATTTCGCCTTCCATAGACCCCTTGAGCGACAAGAACAAGGACCTGCCCCAGGACGTCGTGGAGTCGGTCCTCACGAAGTACGGTATTCCCCAGGACAAGCCCATCGTGACCCAGGTGTCACGGTTCGACTACCTGAAGGACCCGGTGGGGCTTATTGAGGCCTTCAGGCTGGTGAGGCGGAGCAACGACTGCCGCCTAGTGCTGGCTGGAGGCACAGCGACCGACGACCCGGAGTCCGACAAGGTGCTCGCTGAGGTCAGAGAGAAGGGCGGCAACGATCCCAACATCCACATCCTGCTCATTCCCCCGCAGAGTGACATTGAGATCAACGCCCTTCAGCGCGCGTCAACGGTGGTGGTGCAGAAGTCCCTCAAGGAGGGATTCGGGCTGACCGTGAGCGAAGCCTTGTGGAAAAGCAGGCCGGTGGTGGCTTCTGCCGTGGGGGGCATACCCCTTCAAATCAAGCACCCCTGGACGGGCCTGCTCAGCCACGGCATCGAGGGGACCGCCTATGCTATCAAGCAGATACTGTCCAATCCCGATCTTGCCAGGAAGCTGGGGGAGAACGGGCGGGAACACGTGAGACAGAACTTCCTGATTACCCGCCATCTGCGTGACTACCTTCTGCTGTTCCTGGCCCTGGAGCACCAGGAGGACGTGGTCTACCTCTAGCCCTCGTGGTGGCTCGGAGCGATACTTGTCGTTCCTATGAAAAAGCCCCCGTTTTTCATCCGGCGTGGTGGCCGGACCAGCGGCCATGCACAGTTGCGAGTTTCACAGGTCGGGTGCGCCGACCCAATCGAGAGCAATGAACTGGGATGGCACGGTTCATTGAAAGGGCTTTGAGTGCGAGCCAAACTGTCATTGCGAGGAGTGCAGCGACGAAGCAACCCACGGACCGCGCCGACGGCAGAAGGTTGCTTCGCTACGCTCGCAATGACGGGCTGTACTCGGGCCTCCGTTCTGTCGTTGCTCGCAACTGTGCATGGCTGCTGATGCGGCCACCACGCCGCATGAAAAACGGGGGCTTTTTCATAGGAACGACAAATGGGCATAGAACTTACCTCTAGAACGAGGCTACTTGCCTCGCGTATACGTTTCAGATACCATGTTGGCGTTTCGTTCGGTGTGGTGGTCAGGGTGCTCGCAAGGAGGTCTGAGATGTGGCGTGGCAAGGCGTCTATCGCACACAGCCGGCGGTCCGGCACGGCACGTTCGTATGCCCTGGCGCTAGTCCTGTTCTGTGCCAGCGGCCTCATAGCGCTGGTCAGCGGCCAGTCGCTGGGCCAGCTTTGGGCGGGTGAGGTCTCTGGGCCAGCCTACGCTCCCGTTATGGCTTTGCCTCTGGCCCACGCGGAAGGGCCAAGGTACAGTGCCTCGTCGCTTCTGGCGGAGGCCAGCGGCCCTGAGTACACCCCGTTGGTCTCGTCTCCCGGCGGGCTGGTAGCGGCCAGCGAGGGCGCGGGAGCCGATGCCGACAGGCCGATCGTTTCTGCCTTTAGAGCCCTGAACTCCGGCGGCTCGCGGCCCGCCGCGCCCACCTATGGGCCGGCTGCCCCTCAAGCGTTGAAGGGCGAGCAGGGTCCACCGGGCCCATCAGGCGGGAAAGGGCCCAGCGGCGCCGGTGGGGGCATCTATGAGGCCAGCATGGGTAACCTGTCTGTTGACACCGCAACAGCAGAGGGGGCCTGGATCAGCGCCCTTACCGTGCCCGTGTCGCTTGCCAGACCATCCAAGGTGTCGGTATTCGTATCCGGCACAATCGAGTATCGGTCGGACCAGGGTTCCGTCCTGGGTCTGGCCATTGGCGAACGGGGTCGCGACCCGGAACGATGGAAGGAGTACCGCAGTGGCCCTGGTAGCGCAGGACAGAACGTGCCCTTTGCCCTCTCCGAGACCTTGAGTCTGCCGGCAGGGCGGCATTCAGTGGACGTGTTGGCCTACAATGCTCTTGGTGGCCCCGCAGTGCGCCGCGCTGATATGGTTGTCTTTGTGTCGGAGGAGTGAGCTAGATTCAGCGGCCGCGCCCCGTTGGGGGTGTGGCGTCGGGTCCGGACGCAAGGGGCGCCCCACATGCGGGGCGCCCCTTCTGTTTCCTTCTGTCGTTGCAAGGAGCGTAGCAACGAAGCAATCCGCACCCCTGGTCCTGCGCGTACACACACTGTCGTTGCAAGGAGCGTAGCGACGAAGTCCCGACACGTCGGGACGCCCCCTGGTCATGCGCTGAGAGTGCGGATTGCTTCGTCTCGATGCGTCGGGACTCTCAATGAACCAGTTGTCTCACATGTCATTCCGAGCCCCGCAGGGCGAGGAATCCCATGGTTATGCCCTATGCAGCGACAAACCATGAGATTCCTCGGTCGTCCCGGTGCGGGGGGGGGCGCCCTCGGAATGACAGTGAAATGGACCTCCAAGGAATCCGTGGGCAATTCGGTTCATTGCTGCACATCGGGTCGGGCGCAGCCCGACCGGCGTAGACTCGCAACGACAAGAGAGACGTGGCTCCGCTTGGAACAAGGCTCTAGAGCACCGTTCTAGAGCTATATCACTAGCATGTTCCGCAGGTTACAGGTATATAGTTTGCATACAGACGAGGTTGTACGGGCGGATGGGTTTGGGAGCGCACACAGGGGGACAACAAGCGCAGCCTCGTAGAGGGCAATGCGCCAACATTCGCAGCATAGTGGCTACCAGTGGACGCGCCAGCATCGGCACTTGCCGCGCGTGCCCCGGAACTTGCACCGCGTGCTCGCGGTTGCTGCGGTTTGGCTCATGGTGGCGCCGGTAGTCACCTACCTGGTATCCGGGTCGGCCTCTATTGTGGACTCGATGGCCACGCCCAGCGCCACCAGCGCGCCCTCGCCCGTCCCCCGGACCGCGACCAATCCACAGGTCGGCGGCACAATTGGGTCGCCGTCAGCGCCCTCGGGCACGGCGGCCATAAGCGCACAGCCCGCCGACACCATTGGCACCATGTCCTCCTACGCAAGCGCGCCGGTGGCCCAGTCCGCCAATGGCGCTCTTACCAACGCCCAGTCCAGCGGTTCCGCACCCGTCTCTCCCCAGACCCAAATGGCGACATTAGTAGCCGGTGCGCCCCCCGGGGCGATTGCAGGTGGCGCCGCTTACTATCAGGGCCTCTTCTCAGTGGACACCAATGGGGACGGAGCGACCGATGCGGTCAACTTCGTCCTGGTGGACACGAACGGGGACGGGCAGATTGACACGGCTGAGCTATCCTCCGACGATGGGACCTTTGGCGAGGGGACCTTGGACGACAGCATGGTCGGCGACGACGACGACGAGAGCTTCGTAGACGGAGTGGTGGGCGCCACCTTCGGCGCAACACTTACCCTGGGCACATACCAGTTCGGGGTTGTGGTGGTCAAAGCGCCCACCGGGCCGGGCGCGCAGGCGAGCATAAGCGCTCAGACCTGGTCCACCGGCGCGTTCTCGGTGGACATTGATGCCCGAGGCTCTGTGTTCCCTCCCCAGACGGACGGGGGGGCGGAAGGCGATCAGCTCGGCTTCTCTGTGGCCAGCGCCGGGGATGTCAACGGTGACGGCGTACCGGACTTCATCGTGGGCGCTCCGTCTGCGGACCCGGGAGGCCGGGCCTACGCGGGGAGCGTCTACGTGCACTCAGGCGTCAATGGCTTCCTTCTCTACCAAAAAGACGGGGAGGCGGCGTGGGATAACTTCGGCTGGTCCGTGGCTGGCGCCGGGGACGTCAACGGTGATGGCAGGGCTGACTTCATTGTGGGCGCTCTGAACGCGGACCCGGGCGGTAGGTCCGGCGGCGGCAGCGTCTACGTGTATTCAGGCGCCAGTGGCGCCCTGCTCTATCAGAAGGATGGTGGGGCAGCAGATGATTGGTTCGGCCAATCGGTGGCCGGGGCTGGGGACGTCAACGGTGATGGCAGGGCTGACTTCATCGTGGGCGCTCCAGGGGCGGACCCGGGCGGCGTTTCCGGCGCCGGGAGCGCCTACGTGTACTCAGGAGCCGATGGTTCGCTCCTCCATAGGAAGGACGGCACTGCATGGGGCGACGCCGCCGGATACTCGGTGGCCGGGGTTGGGGATGTCAACGGTGACGGACGCGCTGATTTCATTATGGGTGCCCTGCAAGCGGACCCGGGCGGCCGGGCCGACGCGGGGAGCGCCTACGTGTACTCAGGCGCCGATGGCTCCCTCCTTTACCAGAGGGATGGGGCTGCGCAAAACGACGCCTTCAGTTGGTCAGTGGCCGGAGTTGGGGACATCAACGGTGACGGACGCTCTGACTTCATGGTGGGCGCCCCGTTCGCGGACCCGGGTGGCCGGGCCAACGCGGGGAGCACCTACGTTTACTCGGGCGCTAATGGCTCCCTCCTCTACCAGAAAGACGGGGAAGCGGCGGGGGATGACTTTGGCTGGTCCGTGGCTGGCGCCGGGGATGTCAACGGCGACGGCAAGGCGGACTTCATCGTGGGCGCCCCATCCGCAAGCCCCGGCGACAGCTCAGGGGCAGGCAGCGCCTACGTGTACTCGGGCGCTAACGGCTCCCTTCTCTACCAGAAGGACGGGAGTGCTGTAGACGACAACTTCGGCTACTCCGTCTCGGGGATTGGAGATGTCAACGGCGATGGCAGGGCCGACTTCATCGTCGGCGCTGCATACGCAGACCCAGCCGGCAGGGGCGATGCTGGGAGCGCATATGCGTACTCCGGTGCCGATGGCTCCGTAGGTCTTCCTGTGCTATTTGTCCTCAGCGACACTGACTCCGATGGCCGCTACGATACGATAGACCTGTCCACCGACGACGCTACCTTTGGTGAAGGCAACCTTGGCCAACCCCTGCGCCAGACGGGGGCCAACGACGACGAACGCCTGACCATCGGCTCCGATGGGGGCAACGGCGGTGGCACTGCCGATGTGCGCTTGGGCGCCTACTACCTGTTCACGGTGGCCTTTGACAACAACCCCGCGGGTGACGCTGACGACGCTCGCATTACTGCCATGACCCGACACGACGGCTTCTTTGTCTTTGACGCCGACGTGGACGGCTCTCTGGCCGGTGGCGACACCGAGAAGCTATCCTTCGTCCTCGAAGACATGGACTCCGATGGCCTCTTCGAGACCATGGACCTCTCTCTGGGCTTAGCCTCATGGGGCAACGGTAATCTGAGCGATAAGGCCGTCCTCAGCAACACCATCGGTGGTGCGGAGAACAACGAGCGACTGACCAGGAGCATGAACGGCGCCCAGCGCACCGTCAAGGTGGGTCTCACGTACAACCTCCAGGTAGCTTGGGACCCCAACCCCGCCCTTGACGCCGTGGATGCCTCGGTGAGCCTGGTGTCCGATGGGACATCCCCGGTCGCCTATGTCGCGCTTGGCACCGCCAACGCGGGGTGGCTGATAGACGCCGATGGCGACGGTGCCGCCGATGACCGCGTGTCCTTCGTCCTGACAGACACAGACTCGGACGGTTTGGTAGACAAGATTGACGTCTCCATAGGGGACACCGTGTTTGGCGAGGGCAACCTGGCGGACGGGGAGGTGGACTTCTCGGCAAACGACAACGGCAACGACGAGCGTGTTGCCTTTGCGCAGTTGCCTTTGCCGATGGAGGTCAGGCTCGGTGCCCACCGTTTCCTGGTGGAGGCATCCTCCAATCCGCATGGGAGCATCACCGCCCGCTGGTACCAAGGCTCGTTCTTCGCGGAAGTGAACGGCAATCCCCAGATTCTCAGCTTCGTTCAGGTTAGCCCCAACTCTGATGGCCTATACACGGTGATTGAGCTTGACGACAACCACAACGGCTCCTATCAGCCTAACGAGGTGCATCTGGTCGCCCCGGCGATCTTCTCTATCGCGGGGTCTTCGTTCACGCTAAACTACGCAAACAATCCGACCATAGTCAACTCGGTGGCCCTGGTGGGTGGTGGCGAGACCCCGGCGCATGTCGCTCTTCCCAACGCCAATAATGCGGCGTTGGCAGTGGAGGCGGCCTCGCAGTTGCTGGCCAAGGAGGCGGAGGCAGCGAAGAAAGAAGCGGATGCTCAGGATGCCCCCGAGGTCAAGCAACTCATACCGGCCAGGGCCGCTGAGCCGCCCCCGGCCCGCATGGCTCGGGACATCAACAACCAGCCCCTGGCCCGGGACGAGGTGGTGGTGAGGCTGAGCCCCAACCTGCCTGACGCCGAGAAGCGCATCCGGCAGATCGCCTTTGCCACGGGGGCTACCATCATCGGTGCGGTGGAGGCGACCAGGACCTACCAGCTACAGTACGAGGTAGGCAGCCTATCCGCCCTGGACAGCGTGCTGGAGCGTCTCCAGGGCTATACTGGGGTAGCCTCGGCCTCGCACCACTACCTGCTGGACGAGCTGGCCGTGAATCCCAACGACTCCCAGTACCCCGGCTGGGATGACAGCGTAGCCGATGGCTGGGACATGCGGATCATCCGTCTCCCCGAGGCCTGGGAGACCACCACGGGCACATCCTCGGTCCGCGTGGCCGTGCTGGACGCCGACTTCGACAGCAGCCATGAGGACCTGCGGGACAACATAGCCTCCGTCTCGGCGCCGAAGCCCACCAAGGCTGGTGGGCATGGCACCCATGTGTCGGGGACCATCTGCGCCAGGGGGGACAACGGGGTGGGCGTGGCCGGCGTAGCGTGGGACTGCTCCCTGTCCCTCTACGACTTTGGCGGCTCCAGCCCGGTCAAGGCCCAGGAGGCCATGATTGCGGCCATACAGGCTGGGGCCAGGGTAATCAACATGAGCCTCCAGTGGGTGGACAACAACCAGTGTGGGACGCCGGGCACCTCGGCCACGGCCAAGAAGGTGGCGGAGGTCAACAACATCCTGGTGGGGGCATTGGACTATGCCAAGATGGCCCGCAAGGACGTGCTGTGGGTATTTGCTGCGGGGAACGAGTGCCGGGACACCAAGTATGCCTCGCCGGCCAGCCTGGTGAAACAGTACCCGGACAACGTGATCGTGGTCGGCTCCGTGGGGCCTGAGGGCAACCTGTCCTCCTTCTCCAACTATGGAGACCTGGTAACTGTGGTTGCCCCGGGGGAGGACATCCTGAGCACCCTGCCCAACAACAGCTACGGAGTGCTCTCGGGGACATCCATGGCGGCCCCGCACGTCTCGGGGCTGGCGGCCCTGATCATGTCCCGGAACCCCAGCCTCTCGGCAGCGCGGGTGAAGCAGTGCATCATCAGCACGGGGTGGCAACCCTCGCCCTCAACCCAGTACAAGCTCATTGACGCCGCCGAAGCCATGAGCTGCAACTGAAATCCCTCGGGCCGCTGGTACACAGAGACAACGCATCTCCAAGCACCTGGTAACATGGGTGGGAAGATGGAAAGCGTGAACAAGCGAGGGCCTCTGCTGGCGGTCTTTGCCCACCCCGATGACGAGTCGTTTGGCGCCGGCGGAACGCTAGCCTACTATGCCGCCCAGGGCATCCCGGTGTACCTCGTGTGTGCTACCCGTGGTGAGGTAGGCGAGATCAGCGACCCCGCGCTGGCAACGCCAGAGACCCTGGGTCAGGTGCGGGAACGTGAGTTGCGGGAGGCATGCCGAGTGCTGGGGACACACGAGCCTATCTTCCTCGGCTACCGCGATTCGGGGATGGCCGGCGCCGCGGACAACAACCACCCTTCTTCACTGAACCAAGCCAGCCCAGAGGACGTGGCACAGAGACTCATGGTCTTGTTTAGGCAATTGGAGCCACAAGTCGTGGTCACCTTTGACGCCAACGGTGGATATGGGCACCCTGACCATGTGGCCGTTCACCGGCACACCACGGCAGCCTTCACTGCTTTCCGCCAGGGGCGAGCCTTACCCAGACTGTACTATTCCACCATACCCCGTAGCTTCATCCGCGTTTGGGTCTCTCAGGCGCCGGCAGACAGCCCGTTTCGCCAGCTCGACCCGGACACGATGGGTAGCCCCGACGAGTGCATCACAGTCCAGATTGACGTGTCGGCACACGTGGACACCAAGCTGAGGTCCATAGCCTGTCACCGGACCCAGATTCAGCAAGGGGGGCCCTTCTCCCAGCTCCCCAAGGAGGCGGTGACCCGCTTCCTGAGCACGGAGCATTTCATGAGGGCATTCCCGCCTTTTGAGGGCGGCGACAAGGAACGCGATCTGTTCGCCTAGGTGTTGCGCGGGCATACTCGCCCGCAGCAGTCCGGCGGACTGGAGGGATGGCCCTCGCAGATTGAGCAACGCTCCTGTTCAACGCCCCAGGTTAGCGCGTATGCGCGGCAGGGACCTGTAACCCTGCCCCCATGTGGTGCCACTGGAATACCGCAATGGTAGAGCTGGGATACGGGGGTGGATTGCACCCCTCAAACAACAGGTAGGCGTCTTGCCTTCAGCAGGGTCCTGTAGTCGTCCATCGCCTCAACGCTCGGTGGTGTGAGATCACCGAGGCCGTAGCGGCGCCCCAGGAGGTCGTACTTGTGCGCCCCGTAGCTGTGGTAGGGAAGGAGCTCTACCGTAGTCACCAGAGGTAGGGAGCACAGGAAATCGGCCAGGTCGGAGATGTTCGGGCCGTCGTTGACGCCAGGGACAACCACCTGTCGGACAACCAGCGCCTTGCCTCTCGCCTTGAGGATGCTGGACGCCAGCCTGGCGTTGTGTAGGATGAGGTCGTTGCTCTTGCCCGTCCAATGCAGGTGCGCCGTTGGGTCCAGGTGTTTGAGGTCTATGAACAGCCAGTCCACCCGTTCTACAACTGGCCTGAAATGGTCTTCGTCCGCGTAGGCGGATGTCTCCACGGCGGTGTGGATTCCCCGTTGCCGACATGCGTCCATGAGTTCGACCAGGAAGTGCTCCTGGTAGACGGGGTCCCCTCCCGTACAGGTCAGACCGCCGCCGGACCTCGCGTGTATGGACCTGTCCCGCTCCAGCAGCTCCACCATCTCACCCACCGACTGGCGCTTGCCCCAGACCTGCAAGGCCTCGGTGGGGCATGAGTCGGTGCAGTCCCCGCAGGAGTCACACCGTGACCTCTCGATCTGAACGGCCGCACCGGCGCCCTCCGCCGCTGGTCTGATCTGTAGGGCACGAGAGGGACATGCTTCCACGCACAGCCCGCAGCCGGTGCAGTTAGGCCCCTGCAAGACCAGGAGAGGCTCAGGTGTCTGTCCCTCCGGATTGCTGCACCAGGCGCACCGCAGCGGACACCCCTTGAAATAGGCGAGTGTACGGATGCCCGGACCGTCGTGGGAGGCAAACCGGTCTACCTTCCAGACAACGCCGCGTCCGGCCCTCTCCTCCACCCCCTCCCCGGCACGGGGTGGGGAGGGTGCAGTTCCCGCGCCCTGAAGGGCGGGGCTATGGAATTCACCCCCCCTCTCCCTCGACGGGAGAGGACCAAGGTGAGGGTGAGGCTGGCCTATCGCACACATGGGACAAAAGCCACAACGTTCGCGCAGCCGGGCTGGGCGGCCCTAAACATATAGGTCTGTCCTGCCGATGATCTGGTCCTGCACCTCTTTGGGTAGCTCGACGAAATAGGCCACGTAGCCGGCCACCCGCACCATCAGACCACGATACCGCTCGGGGTGCTTCTGTGCCTCGATGAAGACCTGCTTGTCCTGGCAGTTGATTTGGAGGTGGTGCCCGCCTCGACTGTGAAACGTATCTATCAGGTGCAGCATGTTGTGCACCTTCTCTTCGCTATCAACGTTCACCAGGTACATGTTGTGGACGGCCCCCCAGTGCCGGTCCATGTCCAGCTTGGTGACCGAGTTGATGTGCGCCGCCGGGCCGTTGACATCCATCCCGTCTGTGGGTCCGATGTGGTTTGACAGCGGCGTGCCTGCCTTCCTGCCGTCGGGGGTGGCCCATGTCCGCCCGCCCTGCACGATGTTGGACATGGGGGCACAGGTGGAGGCCATGTTCCGATTGCCCAGGGGTGTGACATAGGTCTGTGCTTCAGCGTTGACGAAGGCAAACAGCTCACGGGCGATGTCGTCCACGTAGTCGTCGTCGTTGCCAAACTTGGGGGCCTTGTTCACCAGCGTCTGCCGGAGGTCTTCATGGCCCTCGAAATCGGCGTCAATCGCCTGCAGCAGGTCATCCATGCTGACCCGCTTGTCCTCGAAGACCAGCTTCTTGATGGCAGCGAGGCTATCGGCCAGCGTGCCCAGGCCCCCACAGACAATCATGCCAGGGCCAACATTGATCCTGGCGCCGCCGGCGTTGGCTGGCAGGCCCCGCTCGATACAGGCGTCAGTGAACAGGCTCTGGACCAACAGGGGGAAATGTCGCGCGGCTACCCATTCCGCCCAACTGGAGGCAATGTGCCCCTCCCGCATTTGCTGGGCAAGCTGGGCCTTCACCGCGCCCAGGAGCTCATCGTAGCTGCTAAACTGGCGAGGGTCGCCTGTCTCTAAGCCCAGCAGCTTCCCCGACATCGTCTGGCCGGGCATGCGCTTGCGTCCGTTGAACAGGACTGCCTCCAACGCCAGGGGCAGGTTAATGCGGCAGCCGCCGCTGTGCCCGTACTGCTTGCAGCCAGGACCGTATGGCTCAGTGCAACCCTGGATCCAACCTACGTTGGCTTCTTCGGCTGAGTAGCCTACCTGCATCAGCTCGTTCTTGATCGTTTCGGTATTGCAGAACTTGGGCAGTCCCAACCCCAGTGCAGTTAGCTCGGCCGCCTTCATCTTCAGACCATAGGGTGTCTCGCGAGGATGGCAGAGCAGGATAATGTCAGGCTGCATGGTCCTCACGGATTCGGCCGCCTCCAGGAACAGGTAGGACAGCTCGTTGCTGGCGTCTTTGCCACGAGCGTCCACGCCGCCGAGGGAGATGGTCAGGTTCTGCTTGTAGCCTGGCGAGTTCCGCGCCGAGTCCTGGTCAGACAACCTGATGTTCCCGTTCAGCTTGATGAACAGGCACTCGATCAGCTCTTGGGCGCTCTCCCGCGTCAACACCCTTTTCTCGATATCGGCCTTGTAGAACGGGTAGAGGTACTGGTCAACCCGTCCCAGGGTGTACACCGGCCCCGTGCCCTCGATGTGCATTAGCGCCGTGACGAAGCAGACAGACTGGAGGGCCTCGTGGAACGACCGCGCCCCGTGGTACGGCACCCGTCCGGTCATCTCCGCTATGCGGTGCAGCTCCTCCTTGCGTGTCGGGTCAGCCTCCCGACCGGCCAGCTCCAGTGCCTTCCGGCTGTACTTGTCTGCGAACCCCTTGATAGCTTCAGTGACCGTCAGCAGCGCCCGATAGAAGTGGTAGCTGTCCATGTCGAGTGGGTTGGCGTAGTCTAGTCGTGCCAAGGCGTCCCTGACCTGGACCTCGTAGCTGCCCAGGCCACTGCCCAGCAGGGCTTCCCACGGCGGGGTGAAATGGTACCCGTGCGTGTACACCGCCATGCCAGGATTGGCCCAACCGGTGCCGAACAGCTTGGCCACGATCTCAGGCGGGCAGGCCTTAGCCCAACGATCGTAAAGGGTACTGCCTTCCCACTGACGCAGTATGCCCTTGACCTCCGCGACCTGCTGCGGGGAGACGTTGAACGGGTCCCACTGTCGAGAGGGCACCGCGTCTATCTCGTTCCGGAGCCAGGCCCCGGTGACCTCCGGGATTACGCCCACCGCCCGGAGCCGGCAGGCGGGCGCGCCCACAAGAAGCTCGCCTTCGACGATGACCGGCGGCAGGTCCTCCAATGTCTTGGCGAAGGCCTGGGCAAAGCCGACTACTGTTGGCTCGCCGTGCCCGTGAACAAGCGCCTCGGTGTAGGCGCGGGCGCGATGAAGACAAAGGGTTGGCGCCGTGGCCAGGAGCATATTGTTCAGCTTCCTGACCCTCTCGGTGCACCCCGTCTCGGAGGGTGACGCCGCGGCCACCGCTGCTCTGCGGGAAAGGATACCTGGCTCGATGGTCTGCACCACGTTAGCACCTCCTTGCCCAACTCGCAACCTGTTGCCCTGGCCCACGGCACTAGTTGCCTCCACACCCTGCGCAAGTCACCCTAATACCTCATACCTAGACGGGCTCCAGTGCCCGCGGTAGGTCTGTCATCTCCCCTTCTCTACAAGATGGCGCAGGCGGGAAAGGCATCGCCTCAAACTCTCTGACCTGCTAGCGGCGATGTCCGGCTTCCATCCGGACGCCACATCGGTCACGAACTCGATTAGCCGGGAAGTATAGGCTGGGCCAACCACCCTTCCGCTACCTTGCCTTGGCACCATGTCCTCTCGGATTCGTCGCTGCCTGGAGCTTCGGGCCAAGCTAACCATGCACTGTTTTGGGTCATCCACAGTTTCAGGGATTTCCGGAATCCTGGCGACGGGGACTCTAAGGAATCTGGCCAAGCTCTCACGGTCTGCCAGCAGCCACGATTCTACTTCGCGTACGGCTACGCGAAAGCACATTAGCCGCGCCGGGTTGGGCAACCACCGTTCGCAAAAGGGAGGCGCGCATGCTGCGTCATGATCCAGGTCCACTAGGACAACCCATGGTGAGTTGACCGCTGCGCTGTTGTAGCCCAAGACCCTCCTAAGCAAGTCCGGCTTGCCGTTCTTGCCGTACATCGGTCCCGGCTGCCCTCCAACCTCGGCTATCAAGCGCATGACAACTGCCTCGTCGGCGGGCCCTTCTACGGCAGCGGACACCACGACCGGCTGTGAAGTTTCCACCTATGACCAGTCTCCGAACAAACTGAGCTGCTCCGCTTTTGGGGGACGCGTCAAGGGGATAACCACCTCGTCAAGACGCAGTCCGCTATTCAGCAAAGCGCGAGCATCTGCCAATCCTGTGACAGGACGTACAGCAGTTTCCCCATGGCCCGGCATAAGGAGAAGCACCTCATCAAGGCCGATTCCTTCATCCTTCAGGAGATCTAGTGAGTGTGTGCTCACTAGTATCTGGCGGCCAGACCGCCGCTGGATTCGCGCAAACATCTGTGGTATGAATCGGACTACCTCAGGATGTAGCGAAAGCTCTGGTTCCTCCAGTAGCAATGGCCCGCCACCATCTAATGAAGCCCAAAGCAGACCCATGAGTCGCAGTGTGCCGTCCGAAAACCGTTCTTCAGTCTGCCATGCCCCCTGGGGCCGCCAGTGTTCGTACTTGCCATGTAGATGGGGTGTGCCACGTGCATCCCTCCACATCTCTAGCTCCGAGAGCTGTGGCACAGCCACCCGTAGGGCTTCCTGGATGCGGCGTAACCGAGCATTGCGCGTTTTCTCATTCGTGCGGGCTATTTGCTCCAGGAAGTCGCCTCCGTACGGGTCATTCCTCCTGCCCACGGAGCGGTCGGGTTCTCGGACCAGTTGTGGCACGATATGGTAGTAGTGCACCGAATCGAAGAACTCTGCAACCTCGCGGAACTCCCTGTTGACATTCACTTGCTCGAGGAATGTCTGTGTCAGACGTTTGGGGTCTTTCTTGTCTTCGTGATCAGGTCGCAGCAGCACTTCACCTGTTGGTCGAGCAACGCGCTCTTTCTTGATGACGGGTTGACGGAGCTTGTCCTGAGCAAAGTGGAGTTGGTATTCCCACGCCGGCCTGCTAGCTTGGTCCACAAGGGAGACCTCCACTCCTATGTCTGAATAGCGTCTGGCAGATAGCGCGCGGAGACTGGACACGCCACCCCGCCGGCGGACTGCTTCCTGAAAGCCACCGCCCACAGAAACGATGTCATGCAGAAACCGAAATACGTCAAGGAAGTTGGACTTTCCAGAAGCGTTTGGCCCTACCAGGAACACGCGACGTTGAATCTCAACGTCAGCCGCAAGGAAATTCCTCCAGTTCTCGAGTCGGACACGAGAAAAGCGTAGCGGCCTCTCTAGGTCAGCGCCGTCTCGGGGCTGACTGGAACCCATGTGTACATCCTAAACTCTCGCCGTGTGCCAGGTCAAATCACTTCCACGCGGAGGCACCTGAACCGGCCACACAGCTATCCGCAAATCCCGCTCGGGCAGTGCTGGGAGGTCTCATCGTTCCGTCTTGCATCGTTGAATGGCCACAGGAGGTGACGCCGAAAGCGGCCCGACAGCCAAACCCCTTGTGTCCGTTCCTTGCGTCACAACGTGTGCGGCGCCCTCTTGGTGCGAGGTCCCAGTCCTCACGGGGCGCCCCGATGTATCGGGGTGCCCCTACTAGTCTACCCCCAGCTCACGGAACAGGCGTCCGTACCCGAAGATAGGCTCGCGAACGTGGCAGCGGCGTAGCGCCTCCCAGATAATGGCCGAGGCGGCGCTCACCACGTTGACTCCCAACTCCTTCTCCATGGCCTCGATCTGGTCAATAGTGGCCCGGTGGGCACAGGGGAAGTAGAGCGTGTCCGCCTCGGGGTGTTGCCGCACCAGCTCTCTGGCTACGCGCACGGACGCCTCGGAGGGCAAACGCCCCAGGTGGTTCAGGGGAGGCGCACCGGGTAGGGGCACGCTGGCCACCACCTCGCATCCAGCCCGGTCCAGGTACTCCGACGCTGCGGAGAGGCCCGCATCGCCCGAGGTGCCCACCACAGCTACCTTCCTGGAGCCAAGATGGCCCAGGGCATTGTTCTTGCAGATGACGCTGGCAGTCACGGGGACACCCGCCTCAGCCTCAGCGCGCTTGACGAGGTCTGCCACCCCATCGTACCCGTGGGCCATGTTCACGGGCGCGCCACCCAGGACCACCAGGTCAACCCCCGCCGCCCCCATCTCCCGGGCCGCGCGGAGGGCAATGTCATAGCTGGTCCGTAGCTCATCGGAGGTGGCGTTGCTGACCGCCAGGGTGGTGATGGCCAGCGTCACACCTGCCGGCACCACCCGGTAGAACTCGTACGGGAACACCTCGGCGATGACCGGTGGGCAGGTATATCCGATACGCGCCCGATACCCGTACCGCGCGTGCTGCTTTGCCTGTGCCATGTGCGTCTCCTTTAGGGAAGGCTAGAGTGCCCAGCGGAGCGGGCTAGTCAGCATCCAGGTTCCGGAACAGCCGCCCGTAGCCGGGGATGGGGTCACGGATGCCGCACCGGCGCAGGGCCTCCCAGATGATGGCCTGGCTGGCCGTGACCACGTTCACACCCAGCTCATCCTCCATCTCCTGGATGGCGTCCACCGTCGGCCTGTGGGGACAGGGGAAGTAGAGGGTGTCCACGCTCGGGGAAGTACGCTTCAGCTCCCGTCCGGCGTCCATGGTTATCTTGGATGTGGCCTTGCCCAGGTGGTTCAACGGTGGCAGGGCAGCCACGTTGGTGCTGGCGACAATCTCGTAGCCCGCGTGCGTCAGGTACTCGTACTCGAGGGCGGAACCCATCGAAACATTGACTACGCCCAGCTTTCGGGCGCCCAGGCGGCGGAGGGCGTTGAGCTGGGCCGTGACGCTGGTGGTCACTGGGACGCCCGCGCTCTGCTCCACAGTCTTGATGAGGCTGTCAACCTTGTCCACACCTCGGCAGAGGTTAATGGGGACACCTCCCAGCACCACGAGGTTGACCCCGGCCTTCCCCATCTCCTTGGCCACCCGAACGCTCAGATCATAGCTCTCCTGTAGCTCCTGAGAGGTCATGTTGTTCATCACCAGGGTGCTGAGGGCCAAGGTGACACCCTCCGGCACGATCTTGTAGAACTCGTAGGGGAACACCTCAGTTACTACTGGGGGCGAGGTATAGCCGATGCGCGCTCGATGTCCGTACATAGCCTTTTCCCTCCAATTCGAATTGCCCGTTGGGATGCACCACAGGTCTAGGCCCGACGCCAAACCGATGGCGGAAGGATACAGCCAACAGGCGATGCCCGTCAACCCCTGCGCCGGCGGGGGCCGATGCCCTTGTCGGCCCATTGGTGAAATGGTAAGCTAGCGCCCATGGAGGGTGCCAGCGTCCCTGCTCCCGAAGCCCCCAAACGTCACCACGGACGCCTCGCTCGTGTGCTCCTCGTACTTACCCTCCTCGCTATTGTCTTCGTCGGACTGTGGGGTTTCGTACCTGTCCACGTGGATGAGGAGGTGCCCGCCAACCTTCGCGTGGTCCAGGGCGAGGTCGTTCTAAAGAAAAGGGGCCAGTCTGAGTGGCGTCAGGCCAAGGGCCTGGCCAGCTTGCCTGGCGGAAGCTCGGTGCGTGTGGAGGCCGGAGCAGACGCTTTCCTGGTCCACTTCGATGGCGGCGTGAGCCGCCTCACCGGGCCGGTGGAAGTCCAACTGGCGGAGTCTCGGCGCAAGATAGACGGCCCCTCGACCTTTGGGGGGGTGCTCGTCCGGCTGCTGGGCAAAGAGCCGACTGGCCACGTCTCAGTCAGCACTAACACAGCCCTCCGCATGGTGGCTGGTACGCTGGTCAGCCGGGCCAGCAGCTCAGCCAACTCGAAGCTGCTGATTATCGGCCCCAACTATCGGGCACTGGCGCCGCCCGGAGCCGCCTTCCGCACAGGGGTGGTCCAGGATAAGGAGACCTGGTGGGAAAGCCTCAAAGGCACCACCGGCCTGGGCACTGTCAACGTGACTGGCGACACCGCGACGCCGGTGGTCATACCTGCCCTGGGACCGGGCAGCCGCATTCTCATGCCCAACGTACCTGCCGGCTACGCGGACAACGACAAGGTCAAAGACCTCTCGGGGCGACTCGCCAAGGCACTCCCGCAACTGAAAGGAACAGTCGCAACCACGGTGGAAGGGATCGCCTTCCGGGTGGCCGCAGACAGCCCGAGAGTGCCCTATCTGGTGGGGAACAGCATACCGCTGGCGGCGGGACCAGCCACAGCTCCTGCCGCGCCCGGCTTCAAGTCCGAGCTATCCCAGCCGGCATCGGCAGAAACCCTGTTGGCCGTTCCGGGTATGGAGCAGCGGGCTGTCGGCGATGCGGAGATATCAAACCACCTGCCCTCAGGGGTCAAGGCCCACGTAGTGGACGGGAACGTTGTGGAGGTCACGTACCTCGGCGCAGTCTATACGGTGCGCGTTGATGTAGTGGAGGGCAAGCTCCAGTTCAGCGGGTTGCCCCTGGGCCTGGACCCAGGCCCGCAGTTGGAACGTTTTGGCGCGGATGTGCCGATGTTCCTGTCCGTCGAGACCCGAGAAGGCGAAGCCAGACTGACCTACTTCCCGGAAGGGACCACGCCGACCTCCGGTCCTCAAAACGGCACAACCGAGGAAGTGCCTCTGGTGCCGCACACCACCCCCTACTTCGCCAGCATACCTACACCCGATGAGGTCTCTACAGACTGGAGGGTCGTGGGCGCCAATGGCCTGTTGGCCGCCTGGGCGATGTTCCTGGTCAGGATACTGACGACGTTGGCCAGTACCCTTCTCCGCACCCAGGAGGCAAACCTCAAGAAGGTCCTGTCGCCGGCCGCGCGTCTGTTCCAGGCTGCAACCCGCGTGCCGCGAGACATAGCCTCGGCGCTGTCGCGGCGCCCGGCCTCCAGGTCCGCTGAGATAGCGGGGATGGTGCTGTTGTATGGCCTAGTCTTTTCGTTCCTCGACGCGCGCTTCGCTCCTTGGGCAGGGAAAGGCCTCAACGTGCTGCCGGCGATAGCTCTGTCAACTGCCTTTGTGGGCCAGATAGACCCCACCATCAGGTCCATGATGCTCACACGGTGGGGTATCGCCCACTCCTTCGGCATCTATCCGGCCAACCTGGGAATCGCGATCAGTAGCGTCGCGTTCTCGCGGGTGGCCGCGCTGACACCCGGCATTCTGATTGGGACCCCTGGTGGCCTGAAGGCCACCGGCCTCCAGGACGACCAGAAGTACAAGCTGGCGCTGTGGGGCACGGCGGCTGTGTTCGGGGTGGGGATGGCCGCCTGGGCCTTCACCTTCGTACTGCCTCGTCTGTCCCTGGCGGCACCCTCAGTCTTTGCCAGCCTGAAAGGCCCGGTATCCCTATTCCAGGACGTGGCGCTGCTGGTCTTTGCCGCCGCACTGACCCGCGTCTTCTTCGGTCTGCTCCCTCTACCGCAGGGGACCGGTGCGACGGTATGGAAGAAGAGCAAAGTGCTTTGGCTGGTATCCTTTGGCATCGCCGCCTTCATATTCTTCCACACCCTGTTCAACCGCAACAACGGCCTGAGCCAGCTCATGGAGGAACGCGGGGCGCTCGTGCTCGGGTTTCTGGGCCTCTCCATGGCACTCGCAGTAGTCGCGTTGCTCTTCTCTCGCCGCCGGAGCTAGCCCGGTGTCTGCGCTACGGCGGAGCGTCCACAGCTTCTTCGTTCGCCACGAGGCAGCCTGGGAGATCATGATGATGGCCCTCGCGGTAGCCTTCGCGGCCATTGGCTTTGTACCTGGCATGGTGCACGTGACTCCTCGGGGCATGGCCTGGCTGAGCCACGTGGACTGGGGCATCACCGCGGTATTTGCCCTGGAGTTCGCAGTGCGTATCGGGGTCGCCCCATCCCGCAGACAGTACCTCAAGGAGCATTGGCTTGACCTGGTGGCCATCATTCCCTTCTTCCGGATCTCTCGCCTGGCTCGGCTGGCGAGGGTGGCCCGGCTCCTGAGGCTTCTCCTGCTCGTCCGCTTCTTTCGGGACTTGGACACAACCCTGCGTCACATGAAGGGGATCGGACGGCAACTGGCCTTCGCCAAGTTCTTGGTCGCCACCGCCGTTGTCGTGGTTACCGCTGCGGGTGTAGCTGCCCTGGCGGAGAGAGGGGTCAACCCCACCATGGCCTCCTACCCTGCGGCCCTGTGGTGGGCGGTGGTTACGGTCACCACTGTGGGGTATGGGGATGTGATTCCCATTACCACCACCGGCAAGCTGGCCGCCGCGGTCATCATGGTAGGCGGTTTCGCCACATGGAGCCTGTTCGTTGCCAGCGTTGTGACCTACTTTATGACCCCACGGAGAACGAACGGGGCCCCATTCATTGGTGAGCTGAAGGCGAAGCTCGACAGGCTCAACGACCTGACAGAAGACGAGTTGGTCGCCTTGCAGGGCGCCCTGGACGCCCTTATCGCCTCCAAGCGCCAGGGCTTGACCAACCAGGAGAACGGGCCAGGCCACGGGCCGGACGAGGCCAAGAACCTACGCTGCTAGGCTAGCTTGTCTGGGCTAGAGCACCCCTGTGGCCACGTTCTCCCCCGCAATCCGGCCAAAGGCCACGCACTCGGTCAAATTGCCTCCCGCACCCGGATACAGCATGCCGTAGATGGCTCCCAGCTCCCCCGCGCTGTACAGTCCAGGTATGGGGTCTCCGTCGGTGTTGAGCACTTCCGCCTTGGCGTTCCGCCTGGGCCCTCCCTGGGTATTGGGTCCCCCCGGCCACATCTCCACGCAGTAGTACGGCGGCCGCTCCAGTGGCACCAGGCTGCCGGGGGAGCGACCGAAATCGGCGTCTATGCCCTTCTCGCAGAAAGCGTTGTAGCGGTCCAAGGTCATCTCCAGCGTGTCTGGGTCCATGTCCAGAGATCTGGCCAGCTCCCGGATTGTGGGTGCGGTGCGTATCCAACCTTTCTCCAACTCGCTGGCATTGTCCCTGCTCCACGGGAGGATACGGCTCGGCCCCGGAGCGCCGACCCTGAGGGAGGGAAGTGGACCGCCCTCCATCCTGTTGCGGTCGAAGACCCAGTAGCTCGGGACTCGCGGGTAGAGCAGCCGCTGCGTGTCATAGAGGGCAAGCTCGTAGTATAGGGTGTGGGCCTTGAACTCCTCGTTGGTAAACCTTCGCCCGGTCCTGTCTACGACAAGGCCCCCGCAGGCCTTGGCCTGAACGTCAGGCTCTGTGCCAACCGGGGCGACGTGAGGGAACAGTTGAAGGCCGATGCCCATGGGAACGCCGGGAAACTTGCCAATCAGACGGGCAGAAACGCAGTTCATATGCCACAGGTCTGCCCCCACGCCAACTGCCATGCTGATACCGTCACCCGTGTTGGCCTCGCTGCCGGTGAAGTGTGTGGGGTAGACCTTCAGATAGGTGAGCTTCATGGCCTCATTGAACTCAAAGCCACCGCTGGCCAGGACCACACCTTTGCCTGCCCGGATCTTGGCGCGGGCCACTTTCCCTTCCTGGTGGCTTTCAACCTCTACACCGACCACACGCCGCTTGGAATCCGTGATGAGCCGCCGGGCGGCGGTGTCGTACATGACGCGAATACCCTTCTCCTGTACCAGCTCCGAGAAGAAGCGTTCCATCCCGGGCCCCATGCCGCGAAAGCGGCAGCGGACCAGGCCGTCGTACCCCGGCACCTGCGAGTGTTCCCCCCCGCTGGGGCCGGGCATGACCCTGCCGCCGTGTGACTCAAGCCACGTTTTGGTCTCGACGGCATACTCTGCCCAGGCCCTGATGACGTCTTCGTCAGTCCAGAGCAGACCACTATCTGTCGTGGACAGGGACATCAGGTGCTCCATGCCGGCCCTGGCATCAGTGGGATACAGGAACGATCCCCCAGACATGCTGGTGTTCGTGTGTCGGCCCTCCGAGGGTTGCTTCTCCACAATGAGGACATCAGCGCCCTTCTCCCGGGCAGTGAGCGCCGCTACCGCTCCGGCACAGCCAAACCCGACCACGATGACATCAGCGTTTGTATCCATAGGTGCCCCCTCTGGTGAATACTGCTCTGCCCAACTCAGGCCCCTCCGCTCGTCGTAGAATACGGCATTTCCCGGACGGGGTCCAAGTAGGCCCCTTGCTGGTACATCCACCATCCCCTCAGGGGACGACCCTAGGACCCCACTCCAGCCGCACTCAGCACTGCTTGGGGGCAGCTCGGAGCTAGTACTTGGAGACGTTGATCTCGGTCAGCTTACCCGTGACCAGATAGATGACGCGCTCAGCGATGTTGGTGGCGCGGTCGGCGATCCGCTCCAGATCGTGGGATACCCACAGGAGGTAGGTCGCCCGCTGGATGCTCTTGGGGTCCTGGATCATGTAGGTCAGCAGCTCTCGATACACCTGGTCGTAGAGGGCGTCCACCTCATCGTCATCTTTGCACACCCCGTTGGCGGCGATGGTATCCCGGTTTATCAGGGCATCCAGGCTCCTTCGGAGCATGTCTGTTGCCTTTTCGGCCATCCTTGGGATGTCAATGAGGGGTTTGAGTGGTGGCTCATCGCCCATCATGAGGCTGATTCTACCGATACCCTCGGCGTAGTCCCCCATGCGCTCCAGCTCCACGGCGATGTGGAGGATGGTGATCAACGTCCTCAGGTCCCGAGCCATGGGCTGCTGCGTGGCTATCAGCTCGATACAATGCTCCTCAAGCTGGAACCGCTGCTGGTCTATGGCGTCGTCCTCCTGGACCACGTGTCTAGAGGCTTGGAGGTCGCGCCTCTTCAGGGCGTCCAGCGCTTTGGCGATGGCCTTCTCCACCATGCTGCCCAGCACCAGCAAGTCGTCTTGAAGGGAATGGAGATGGCGGTCGAAATCAACTCGGGGCATAAGGCCTCCTCTTAGCCAAACCGACCGGTGATATAGGCCTCTGTTCGCTCATCCTTGGGGTTGGTGAATACCTGTTGGGTCTCGCCATATTCGATAAGCTCGCCCGCCCGGTCCTGGCCCATAAGGAAGAAGGCGGTCATGTCGGATACCCTGGCCGCCTGTTGCATGTTGTGGGTCACGATAACGATAGTATAGCGGTCGCAGAGCTCTCGGACCAGGTCCTCGATACGGGCTGTAGCAATTGGGTCCAGAGAGGAGCATGGCTCGTCCATGAGCAAGACCTCCGGCTCCACGGCCAATGCCCGGGCGATGCACAGGCGCTGCTGCTGCCCACCTGAGAGGGCAGCGCCACCTTGCTTCAGTTTGTCTTTCACCTCGTCCCAGAGGGCCGCCTGCCGGAGCGCTTTCTCTACCCTTTCCGCAAGGCCACCGGGGGCACGCAGGCCGTTGAGCTTGAGCCCCGCCGCCACGTTGTCAAAGACGGACATGGTGGGGAAAGGGTTCGGCTTCTGGAACACCATGCCTACCCGTCGCCGCACCTCTACTGGATCAACGCCGGGAGCGTAGACGTCTTCGCCGTCCAGAAGGACTTTACCCGAAACCCGGGCTGCCGGTACAACCTCGTGCATGCGGTTGAGGCAGCGAATGAAGGTGGACTTGCCGCACCCAGAGGGGCCGATCACTGCCGTGACCCGTTTAGCCAGGATGGACATGGAGATGTTCCGCAGCGCTTGAAGCGAGCCGTACCACGCGCCGAGGCCCTCTGAGACAATACATGGGCCGGAGTGGGGCGCAGCTTTTTCAGATTGGGGCGTACGTTCCTCTCGTATCACAGTAGGCGTCTCCTTCGCCCTAACCCCTCCGCCATGCGGTAAGCCAGCGGACCAGCACACTGATGACCAGCACCAGCATCACCAGCAGAAAGGCGGCAGCCCAGGCCTGCTGATGCCAGGTATCGTAGGGCGACACAGCGTAGCGCCATATCTGAAGGGGTAGGGCGGCAATGGGCTCGTCCAGCCCCGCAAAGCCAAAGCGGTTGCCCAGAGCAGTGAAGATGAGAGGCGCTGTCTCGCCCGCGATGCGGGCGAGGGCCAGCATGCTGCCGGTTACAATGCCCACCATCGCCCCGGGCACCACCACGCTCACGATTACCCGCCAGCGGGGAATACCCAGGGCCAGGGCCGCTTCCCGGTAGGTCTGGGGGACCAGCTTCATCATCTCCTCGGTGGTTCGGGCCACTACTGGCAACATGATTATGGCCAACGCCACCGCCCCTGACAAGGCGGAGAAGGTGCCCATGGGGCGCACCAGGACCACGTATACGAAGATACCTACCACCACCGAAGGAATGCCCGTCAGCACGTCGGCCACCAGCCGCACCACGGAGCCGACGCGGCCTCCGAACTCCGAGAGGTAGGTCCCCGCCAGCAGGCCCACAGGTATTCCCAGGGCCGAGGCTAGGCCCACCAGGACTATGGTGCCGACGATCTCGTGGCGCATGCCGCCGCCAGGCTCCCCCAGTGGGCGCGCCGTCTGGGTTACGAACCCCAGGTTGAGGTAGGCGATACCCTGAAGCAGAGTGTAGCCAACTACCAGCAAGAGAACACCCACGGCGGCCAGGGTCGCCAGGCCGCACAGGGCTATCATGATGTAGTTCGTTGCCTTGCGCCTCGCGTGGGTGCGTGCGCTGGCGATCAATGGCCACCCCCGGCCACTCTGGCAACCGTCCACCGCACCAGGAGCCGCCCCACCACGTTCACAATAAGGGCCACAGCGAAGAGCACCAGGGCGAGCTCCACCAGGGCGTTGGTCTCCAGCCCCGATGCCTCGTTGAACTGGGTGGCGATCTTGCTGGCCATCGTGTTGCCAGGGGCAAACAAACGCGCGGTCAGGCGATAGCCGTTACCTATCACCATGGTCACGGCCATGGTCTCGCCCAGGGCTCTCCCCAGGCCCAGGATGCTGGCCGCCACGAGGCCCGACCGTGTGTAGGGAAGCACGGCGTGTCGGATGGCCTCCCAGCGGGTAGCTCCCAGGGCCAGCATGGCTTCCCGCTGAGAGGCAGGCACTGTCAGGATGGCGTCCCGGGCTACTGCCGTAATAATGGGGAGGGCCATGACGGACAGGATCAGTCCGCCAGCCAGGAAACCTACCCCGCCAAAGACAGGACCTCGAAAGAAAGGCACAAAACCCAGGGACTCGGCCAGCCAACGCTCCACAGGTTGCAGCACCGGGGCCATGACGAAGATTCCCCACAGCCCCAGCACCACGCTGGGGATGGCCGCTAGCATCTCCACCAGGAAGGAAGCAGGGGCACGAAGCCAGCCGGGTGCCAACTCTGCCAGGAAGATGGCTGTGCCCAGGCTGACTGGCACTGCCACCAGCATGGCGAGGGCTGAGGTGACGAGCGTGCCGTAGATGGCCGGCAGCGCCCCGAAGACCTCCCGCACCGGGTCCCAAGTGGACCTCATAAGGAACCCCATGCCAAAGTGGGCGATGGCGGGCCACGCTGCACCGAAGAGGTACACCACCATCGCCAGCAGCAGCCCCAGCAGGCTCAGCGCTGCCAGCAGGGTGGTGACCCGGAAAAGCCCATCCCCCGGGCTGGCGGGCCTGCGGAGCAGGGACCTCCACACCTTTCCGGGGGTCTGGGCCTGTTCTAGGGCTTGGGGTTGGTCCAACTCATCTCCTGGGCAGATAGGCTAACGCGACAGCAGGGGCTGGCCACTGCACGTGATGGAGCCGACCTGGACCTCGGCTTTCCGCACCGCATCCTGGGGCAGCGGTGCATACAGCAGGGCAGGCGCATACTGCTGTCCATCATGGAGTGCCCACCACATCACGCCCACCAGGGCCCTGCCCTTGGCGCAGTCCGTTTGCTGTTGATGGACCAGCAGCCAGGTGAAGCCAGCGATGGGATAGGCCTGGGGATTGCCGGAGTTGGTGACCATCACCCTCATGTCATCGGGAAGGGCCGCCCCCTGGGCAGCCAGGCTGGTGCTCTCCAAAGAAGGCTCGATGAAGCTCCCCGAAGCGTTCCGAAGGGCCACCCAAGGGATGCTGTTCTGCTTGGCGTAGGCCACCTCGACATAGCCGATAGCTCCGGTAATCTGCCGCACCTGCCCGGCGACGCCCTCGTTGCCCTGGCCACCGACGTCACCGGGCCAGTTCACCGAGGTGGCGTTGCCCACTCTCTCTTTCCACTCCTGGCTGACCTTGGAGAGATAGTTGGTGAAGATGAAGGTTGTCCCGGAACCGTCGGAGCGGTGGACCACGGCGATGTCCTGGTTGGGCAGGCTCAGACCTGAGTTGACCTGGGCAATGCGGGGGTCGTTCCACTTCGTGATCTTCTTCAAGTAGATGTCCGCCAGCACATCGGGCGTCAGCTTCAACTGGCCTGAGGGTATCCCTGGCACGTTGTAAACCACGGCTACCGCACCCATGGCCGTAGGGATATGCAGGATGGGGCCGCCGCGTTGCTCGGCAGCCGCCTGCTGCTGGGCGGTCATGATGCCATCCGAGGCGCCAAAGTCCACCGTGCCCTCGGTGATCTGCCGGATGCCACCGCCGGAGCCTATGGACTGGTAGTTCACCTGGGTGTTGGATACCTTGGCGTATTCATCGAACCATTTGGAGTAGAGAGGATAGGGAAATGTCGCCCCCGCTCCGTTGAGGCGGATGGCGACCGCAGGCTGGGTCGGGGTAGCCGTGGGAATGGGGTTAGCCGTGGCTTGAGCCGGTGGGGTAGCCTCAGCGGCTGGCCCACAGGACACCAGCAGTAGTCCCAGGGCCAGCAGGCTGGCCACGCCCCAAGCCCTGCGCGTACTTCCACCTAGTTGCATTGTTCAGTGTCTCCTTTCATGACTATTGTGCCCGCGTTGGTTTAATGGGCGTTTAACGGAATGTTAACGGCGCATTAAAAGTGCCCTCCAACATCCTCTCGTTACCAGCCTGCCGGCAGAAACAGTGTGGTCGGCGCGTGGGACTCTCCGGAGCGGGACGGCCTCTGTGATTCAATGGCGCCCCTCATGGTCAAGTGTAGACCCTCTCCCTTAACAGGGCGTCATGGGCGCGTTAACACCTGTTTAGCGGTAGATTATGGGTGCGCTAAATGACGAGGCCCTCCTTTTGGAGGGCCTCTCGAGGGACAAAGAGAGTGGGCCTACTAGGCTCTAGGCACCGTGAAGGTGAAGGTGCTGCCTTCCCCTTCCCTGCTTTCTACCCAGACCTCGCCGCCGTGGGCCTGGACGATGTGCTTGACAATGGATAGCCCCAAGCCAGTGCCGCCGTCTCGCCTGGAGCGGTCCACTTTGTAGAATCTCTCGAAGATATGAGGGAGGTGTTCCTCGGGTATGCCGATACCCGTGTCGCTAACAGAGACCTCCACGGACCGTCCCCTCTCGCCAGCCAAGACCTTCACCGTGCCCCCCTTGGAGGTGAACTTGAGGGCATTGTCCAGCAGATTGGCCAGCACCTGGCGCAGTTTGTCTTCTTCTCCCATCACTCGAGGAAGACCCTCGGGCAGGGCCACCTCCACGTTGATACCCTTGGCTTTGGCCCGGGCTTGGAGCTGTGCCGTGACCTCATCCACGACAGGTCCCAGGTCAAGAGGGACTGGCTGTAGCCTGAGCTGGCCACTTTCCAGGCGAGAGAGGTCCAGCAGCTCTGCTACCATAGCGCTTAGCCGGTCAATCTCGCCGTGGATTCGCCGGACGAAGTCCTTGGCCACCTGGGGCTCGTCCAGGGCGCCTGACTCCAGGGTCTCCACCATGGCCTTGAGCGAGGCGATGGGCGTGCGCAGCTCGTGCGAGACGTTGCTGACGAACTCCCGGCGAGTGGTCTCCACCTGGCGCATCCTGGAGAGGTCGTGGAGAGTGAGGAGCACGCCGGGCGGTTGGTCGCCCATCAGGGGGGTGGCCACGACACTAACGTACCGGCGGCCAGGCAGCAGCCCCACCTCGCCGTGGTGCTGCTTGCCGGTTTCCACGGACAGGGAAACCAGCCGCTGCAACTCGTGGTCGCGGACAGCCTCAATGAATCGGCGTCCGACGCCCTGTTGCCCCGTGAGTTGCAGTAGCTCTTCCGCCGCCCGGTTCACGAGCTCGACTCTTCCCTCGGACCGAATCACCACCACGCCGTCGGCCATGGTGTCCAGGACGGCTGAAAGCTTGTTGCGCTCTCCGGAGAGGCCCTGCACCACCTCCCTCAGGGCTGCGGCCATCCGGTTGAAGGCGTTGGCCAACTCCTGGGTCTCGTCGGCGGCCAGTGCCTCGACCCGGTGCTCCAGGTCACCCCCCGCCAGGCGACGCGCCGCCTCGGTCACCGAGCGGATTGACCGGGAGGTACGCCGCGCCAGATAGTAGCCCAGCCCTATGGACAGCAGGGCAACGCCCAGCGCCGAGAGCAGAATTGTGCCGACAATGCGGTTCACGTTGTCCTGGACCTCGCTCGTGGGCACGGCTATGCGCGCCACACCCATCATGGTGCCCTCCACCCGGATGGGGACGGCCGTGTAGAGCAGCTCTTGTCCCACGGTGGCGCTCACCCTGGTGGACCTGCCCACGCCAGTGCTGAGGGCATCCTGGAACTCGGGGCGCCCGGCATGGTTCGCCATTGCTATCGGCTCTTCCCAGGTGTCAGCCAGGACAGTACCATCCCGGGCGATAATAGTCACGCGAGCGCCCACGAGTGCCGCCATTCGCTCGCTGGCCATCTGGAGGTTGGCAGCGTCCAGGGGGCTACGGAAATACCTGGTTGTGGTTTCTGCTACGAGGCCTGCCTCTTGCTCAAGCCGCTCCTCCAGGTTGGACAAGAAGGTATCGCGGACGAAGTCCACCAGGTAGAGGCTCACTATCCCCATGGAGATGAAGATGAGGGCGGTGTACGCCAGGACGATGCGCCACTGCAAGCTATGGAAACGCGTCATCCCTCGAACCGGTACCCTACGCCACGAATGGTGATGATTCTCTTGGGGCTGCTGGGGTCTGGTTCGATCTTCTCCCGCAGCCAGCGAATATGGACATCTACGGTACGGGTGTCCCCAACGTAGTCATGACCCCAGAGGCGTTCCAGAATCTGGTCCCGGGTGAAGGCCCGCCCTTTGTTGGCCACCAGCAGCGCCAACAGCTCGAACTCGCGAGGCTTCAGCTCCAGCACTAGCCCCCCAAGGCTGACCGTATGGCTGACAAGGTTGACTTCCAGATTGCCGGCCCTGAGAAGCTCGGCAGCCGCGGCAGGGGCACCTTCTGGCATCAAGCGAGAACGTCTGAGCAGGGCCTTCACCCGGGCCCGAAGCTCCCGCATGCTGAAAGGTTTGGTGACATAGTCGTCGGCGCCTAGCTCCAGCCCAACCACCCGGTCCACTTCCTCGGCCTTGGCCGTCAGCATCAGGATGGGGACGCTGGACTCCCGGCGCAGGAGGCGGCAGACTTCGAGACCGTCGAGCTTGGGCAGCATGATATCCAGGATGACGAGGTCGGGTTTGGCCTGTACGGCAAGCTGAAGCCCCCTCTCGCCATCCGTGGCGGCAAGAACTGAGTAGCCCTCCCTCTCCAGGTTGTATTTGAGGGCCTGAAGGAGGTTCTCTTCGTCCTCTACGAGCAGGACCTTTGGGGCACTCACATTGGTCGGACCTCGGATTGAGGCATGCTGCCATCATTATACCCACAGACCCTGCTTGTCCCCCATGCCCGAGCTTCCCGGGAAACTCTGTGGTGGTCCCGTGGGAGCTGGGTGCGGGAGACGGGAGTAGCACGCAAGAGCGATGTTTGGTGGGTTTTGAAGCCCCGTCGGGCACTCACGAAGGGAAAGCAGGGGGTTGGGCCTTGATGTAACCGAGTGCTGGGAATGACAATCCTAATGGGGTGGGCAACCACCCCCCGGCTCGGTGTGCCCAGAATCTGGGCACGACCCTTGTCCAGCCTCCTAGGCCCCCTCTAGAGCCTCTAACAAAAGCCCGGAACCTGCCCAAACCCGCTGTTGGCACCTCGCCCCGCCCCGGCACTCGGTCCGAACAGGCCAACTACCGCGTTTCGCGGGAAGCTCCGCTATGCTTTGCTGGCGATGGGACCGGCAATCGTGTAGAATGGCGCCTATCGTCAGGGCGGCAGTCTGGCCGGCGCCCACGTTCGCGGTGCGAGCGCCGGGAGGAGGGTACGGCCTTGGTGGAACGCGAGAGGTTGCGGGAGAAGGAGCGGGAGCCCGAGGAGTTCCCCGATAGGTTCAGCTACGACGCGCTGGTCAAGCTGGCGGAGTCCGTGAAGGACGGGGCACACAAAGGCGCCGTCCTCATCAAGGGAAAGCATCGGCCCTGGCGGCAGAACCGGCAGGCGCTGGTCAGAAGCTACGTGATGCAGCAGCGTGACCAGCAGCCCCTGTTTCCCTTGCAGATATTCGCCCAGGAGATCGCCTCGCAGTCCGGGCGGCACACCCATCAGGGCGGCCTGGCCATCTTCGTGGTGGACGGCAAGGGGTACACCACCGTGGACGGCGTGCGCTACGACTGGGAGAAAGGGGACCTTATCCTCCTTCCCATCAAGGCCGGGGGTGTGGAGCACCAGCACTTCAACCTCAAGTCTGATGGGCCATCGCACTGGCTGGCCATCATTCCCTGGTGGTGCTTTGACGTCATCGGGTACACCCTGGAGCAGAAGACCATCCACCCCAGCTTCCGGGGCAGGGTTGGCGAGGACTAGCCCGAACTTCCGAGCAGGCAGATACAAAATGGGCATTCTACTGGCTACATCACTTTTGAGGGGGTGCGCGGCCTTGCTTTCGCAACCGGCCACGTTCAACTATCGGGCTAAGTCGGCAGCTTGTCAAGAAGCGTACTGGCTACATTTCCAGATACGATTAGCTTCAAAATCGTCGGAAGTTCGGACTAGCCATGGCAGGCAAACGAAAACGGGACGCAGCTAGGGACCTGTGGGAAGAGCTCTTCCGTATGCGGGACGAACAGCGGAAGCGCCTGAAGTCGTCCCAGATGGTGGTGCGCTACCGGGACCTGACCTGGCAACAGGGGCGGCAGGGCCGTCTCAAGTGGTACCTGCACCCGGCTATGCCGGATGCTGCCGTGAAAGTCCTGAGCGCCTACGTCCAGGAGCTACCACCCTCAGGCAGAAGCGGCAAGGTCTCCAGCCAGGGGGGTATGGCCTTCTATTTCTGGGAGGGGACTGGCTACACGCTCGTGGAGACTGACGGCAAGGCACAGCGCTACGACTGGGAGCCAGAGGACATGCTGCTACTGCCCGTGTCGCCCGAGCCTGTCGCCTATCAGCACTTCAATGCCAGCGCCAGCGAGCCCGCCCACATCCTCGTGGCCATGTCCGTCCTGGCGGATAGCGTGGGCGTGGACATGGGGGTAGGTCTGGAGCAGTTGGAGGACGCACCCCAGCCGTAGCCCAGCTCGCCCCCTGAATGTCTCTACTTGTCCAGCCACACCGCATACATAAAGTCGGCGTAGTCGTACAGGTAAAGCGGCTGGAAGTAGAAGCTCTTGACCCAGGGCTGGGAGATGCCGAACATCATGGCGGCTGGCATCGCGATTTGGAACTGCTGGTCGGCAAAGCGCGCCTGCAACTGGCGGACCAGCGCTTCCTGCTCCTTGGGGTCGGTGGCCCTGGTCAGTTTGGTGCCTACCTCGTCCACAACCTGGTCCTTCATCCCGAAGCTGATATACCAGCCACGGCCCTCGGTGGAGTGATAGAAGTTGACCGTGCCATAGGCAGTGGGCAGAGGGCTGGTCAGTATCAGGCTCATGCCCTCGAGTGCCTTATTGGTCCGGGCATTGCCGAAGGCCGTGGAGTCCCACAGCTTGAGCTCGAGGGTGATCCCCACTTTGGCCAGCATGGCGTTCAACGCTTCGGCAATCTGTGGGCTGTTGGCGTAGCGGGTGATGTAGTTGACCTGGGTCTTCAGGCCCTGGGGATAGCCCGCCTGGGCCACCAGCTTCTTGGCCTCCTCAGGGTTGTACTCCAGGTACTTTCTCACCTCGGCGGGGTAGTCCTGCGGCTGCATGTACCACGGGTCGCCCAGGTAGGGTATTGGCGCGTACAGCCTGACGGCCTCACTCTGGAACACCGACTTGAGCATGGCATCGTAGTCTATGGCCATGGCCACGGCCCGGCGTAGGAGAACGTTATCGAAGGGCGGGCGGTCCACGGAGAGGGCCAGGGCGGTGACGGGCAGGTCCGGACACTTCTGCACGGTTACTCCGGGGGTCTTGGCCAGACCCACAGAGATAGGCGTGGGCTCCCTCCACACCATATCCAGTTGTCCGGCGCGGAACATGGCGGCGCGGGTGGAGGCATCGGGGACGATCTTGAAGTTGAACTCGTCTACGTAGGGCAGGCCCTTCTCCCAGTAGTCGGGCGCCCTCTCCAGGCTGATGTTGACGCCAGGCACCTCGGACTTGAACATGAAGGGGCCGGTGCCGATGTGCTCCTCGGGTTTGGCGATGGCTAGGTCCTCCCCCACAGCCTCGGGGGCGTAGAGGTAGAAGTGGTCCTCGACCAGCCTCTCGGGCAATGTGGCGTACTGCCTCTTGAGGTAGATCCGTGCGGTGTACTTGTCAATGGCCTCAGCCCGGTCAACAACGGGCATCAGGTCCGCCATGTTCAGTCCCGTCTTGGCGAATAGCTTGTTGATGGTCCAGGCCAGGTCCTGGGCGGTGGCCTCCCGGCCGTTCACCGGAGGGCGGTTGTGGAAGCGCAGTCCCTGGCGAAGGCGCATCTCGAAGGTGGTGCTGTCAACCCACTTCCAGGTCTCCACCGCTGATGGAATGGGGGGCAGGAACTTGCAGGCGGGCGGGCCCCCGCCAAAACGCTGGGGCCGGTCGTAGATGAGGGATATGGGGCCGTGCAGTGCCTGGGTGGTGATGGTCATGGAGTCCCACGTTGGTATGGTGGTGTTGTGGGCAAGGTGGAAGACCCCGCCGCGTCTTGGCCCCGACGCTTGCTTGGCCTCAGGTGCCTGGGTGGGGGTAGCTGCCACCAGCGCCGCGGTGGGCACCCCGGTGGGCTTGGCGCTACCTCGGACAGGTGTGGCGGTGGCCTTGGGGGTGGGCGTAGCCACTGGGGCGCAGGCAGCAAGCAGAGTTACCAGGATGGCAGCCCATGTGCCGTACCGTTGCATCGCCCTCATGGATGTCCTCCTTGTCGGGGCTGGTGCCACTGGTGGTCAGCGATTCGCCTAGTGGATAGTGCTTTCTAGCATTTTCAGACGGGTATGTCAAGAGGGAATGAATGCGAGCTTGACAAGCCAGTCCTGTCCGAATACCATCGCCACGTGTACGGTGACGAGAGCGGGCCCACCTGTGAGCGAAGTTGGCTGACGCCGACGTAGCTAGCGCCGGCCATCCTGCAGCGGCTGAGAAGACCCGTTGGGCTGTTCTTCCCCTGTTCTCCTATGCTCATTTCGCCGAGCACCTGGCCACGGCGCTTCTAGTGCCCCTGTTGCCTTTCATTCGGGCCGAGTTCGGCCTGAGCTACTTCCAGGCGGGGCTGCTCGTCTCGGCACATTCCATTATCTCTGGGTTGACCAACCTGCCAGCGGGCTGGCTGGCCGACCGGGTGAGCCTGCGCTGGATGATGGGCATCACCATGGCTGGAGTAGCCCTGGCTACCTTGGCCATTGGTGCCGTCGTTGGTTTCTGGCCCCTGCTTATCGTGGTATGCGTCACCGCTGCGTTCAGCGGGATGTACCACCCGGTAGCCACCTCGTTCATTAGCGGCTACTTCCGAGCACGGCAACGGGGCCAGGCCCTGGCGTTGCACATGATCGGCGGGACCCTGGCCACCACTGTGGCGCCCATAGTCGGTGGCCTGGTGGCGCAGGCCATGGATTGGCGCTACTCCTTCGTTTTCCTGGCCATACCGTGTCTGGCCTCGGTGCCCTTCTATCTCCGCTTACGGCTGGACCGGGGAGCGCTTCCCGAGGAGGCCGGCACGACAGTGCAGCAGACCAACGCTGGGCCTCCCAGCCTGGTCCGTTCCCTGCGCCCGATACTGGTGATCTATACCTTGTCCATAGGCATGCAGCTCATCAGCGTAGGGGTGACCTCACTGCTGCCGATCTTCATGGTGGACCGCCGCTTGGTGGCCCCGGCCTATGCCGCCATGATGCTGGGACTGATCCGCGGCGGAGGAATAGCGGGCGCACTGGCGGGTGGGTGGGCCTCCGACCACTGGGGCCGTAAACGGGCCGTGATCATCTCTCTGGCGACCATCGGGCCGCTGCTCCTTTCGGTAGTCCTGCTGCCGGTGGGGGTGGCGCTGGTGCTGGCCATGCTGGCCCTAGGGCTGGTCAACCAGTTCAAGCAACCGGGTATGCAGTCCCTGGTGGTGGAGTCCGTACCCAGGGGGCACCGCTCCACGGCGCTGGGCATCTACTTCTTCTTCTCCTCGGAGGTCCGGAGCATGATGGTCCCCTTTATCGGCCTGTCCATGGACCTCTTTGGTCTCACGCCCACGTTCACCGGCCTGGGGATAGCGGCGGTAGCCCTTTCCGCCGTGTCCCTGATGGTGCGGAAGCGGGTGTAGGCGCAGGCTACCCAGCAGCGTTTGCCAGAACTCGGCTTCGGTGTCGCTTGACAGTGGGGGGGGTAGGTGCTAGATTCTGGACTATTCCCACGGGTTTACGACTGGCCTGGCCGCTGTTGGCCCGCCAGTACTGGCGCAATCCTCAAGAGGGGGTAGCCGATGCAGACAAGTCCGGCAGTACAACCGGGGCAGGCCGATGACGTGTGGGTGCCCACCAGTTGCCGGGTATGCCCCAACTCGTGTGGGTTGGTGGTCCACAGGAAAAACGGCGTCATCGTTAAGATCGAGGGCAATCCCCAGAACCCCCACAACTTCGGGCGCCTTTGTCCCAAGGGCCTATCCCGGCTCATGGACCTCTATGACCCCAAACGTGTGGTGACTCCCCTGCGCCGGACCAACCCCAAGAAGGGCATTGGCGTGGACCCCGGCTGGAAGGAGATCACCTGGGAAGAAGCACTGTCGGAGGTCACCAGCAGGGTCAAGAAGGTCCTGGCCGAGGACCCCCGCAAGCTGGTGATCTACCAGGGTACCGGCGAGACGGAGTGGGCCAATAGCTGTTTCCGTGCCTTTGCGGATGTGACGGGCACACCCAACTACAGCCAGGGAGGTATCGGGGGGGCACATGCCACCGCCGGCTACCTCAACACCGGCTCCATGCACACCGAGCCGGACTGGGCGCGCTGCCGGCTACTCATCCTCTTTGGCTGCCAGAAAGGGTCGGCCTCCGGCCACGACCTGGTGAAGGCGGCGCAGCGCATGGCTGATGCCCGGGCCAGGGGGATGAAGGTGGTAGTGGTAGACCCGGTGTGCACCCCTATCGCTTCTCAGGCCCAACAGTGGATACCTATTAGGCCAGCCACGGATGCGGCGCTGGCGATGTCTATGCTCCATGTCCTCATCAACGAGACGGGCCTCTATGACAGGGCATTCCTCCAGACGGACAGCAACGCCCCGTACTTGGTGGATGCGTCTGGGCACTACGTGCGGGATGCGTCTTCTGGCAAGCCCCTGGTATGGAGCCTCGACCGGGCTGCGGCCTTTCCCTTCGATGATCCACAGGCCGCCAACCCAGCGCTGGACGGGGAGTTCCAGGTGGCTGGCAAGTCTTGCCAGCCGGCCTTTCAGCGGCTCCAGGACCATGTCAAGGCCTACGCCCCGGAGCGGGCCGCCGAGATTACCACCGTACCCGCCGAGGTCATTCGGAAGCTCGCCACTGAGTTCGGGCAGACGGCGGCCATCGGCAGCACCATCACCCTGGAAGACCACACCATGCCCTTCCGTCCGGTCTGTGCCTTCCCGGACACCCAGGGACCGACGGCCAACAAGTACGGCCTCTGGGCGGGCACCACCATACACTTGCTGGATGTAGTCGTGGGCTGCGTGGATGTACCCGGCGGCATCATCAGCACCAACATCGTTGGCCCCCACGGCCAGATGCGGGTAAAGTCCAGCGAGGACGGTATCATCATTGCTGGGCTGGCGGAGCAGCCCTCTTCGGACAACCCATACCCGGCCCGCCGGGTGTCCGCACCGCAGAGCGTCCACCTGAAGGAGCTATTCCCCACCGGCCATGCCAACACGGCCACGATGCTGGCGCTGACGCTGGGGCCGCTGGCCCGCCTCGTGCCCTACAAGCCAGAGGTGTTCATAGTCAACCACACCAATACGCTCATGGTGGGCAGCAACCCTGCCCCCGTGGCAGAGGCATTGGCCCGAGTCCCCTTTATGGTGTTCATGGGGGACAAGCTACACGAGACGGCGGAGTTCGCGGACATCTTCCTGCCCCTGCGTCATTTCCTGGAGCGCTTGGACTTTCCCATGAACTCCCTGCGGGGCTGGGTCACCGGCGATGACTGGTACTACACCCTGGGCCAGCCGGTGGTAGACCCCGTGCCCGGTCCGAAGCATGTGGTGGAGCTGTTCCTGGAGCTTTCCGAAAGGCTGGGGTTCCTGGACAAGGTGCAGGGGGAGCTCAGCAAGCGCCTGGGACTGAAGGAGCCGCACCGGCTCAAGGCGGGGACCCGGTATGGGGTGGAGGACATCCTGGACCGCTACAGCAAGTCCATGCTGGGTGAGGAGCATGGGCTGGACTGGTTAAAGGAGCATGGCCTGTTCACGTTCCCGCGCAACCTGGAGGAGCGCTTCCCGCGCGCCCTGCTGACGATGCCCCGACTGCCTGTTTACTTCGAGTACCTTATTGCCGCAGGCCAGGAGCTGGGGAGCATGGCCCAGGAGCTGAAGCTGGACCTGGACCTCTCGGGGTTTGCCCCTTTGCCCGTGTGGGGCCCATCTTCTGCCCACAAAGAGACCCGCCCCGACTACGACCTGTATGCTGTCAACTACAAGCTGGCCTTCCACGCCTACTCCATAACCCAGGCCAACCCGTGGCTGGAGGACGTGTCCAGCCATCATCCCTATGCCTATAAGGTCTGGCTTAACGAGGAGACGGCGCGGCGGAAAGGCGTCCGCCAAGGTGATCCGGTGGTAGTGGAGTCCACGTCCGGAACGAAGGTGGTGGCGGAGGCCAAGGTCTCTCAGTGCATCCACCCGGAGGTAGTGGGCATCGCCTCTTGCTTTGGCCACTGGGCCAAGGGGTTGCCCACGGCGCGTGGCAAGGGGCCCCACTTCGGCACCCTGGTTACCTTCGGCCTCGACCACATGGACATGGTGTCCAGCCGCTCCGACAACTGCACCCGGGTCAAGGTGTCGCGGGCGACCTCCATGCCGCGACAAGCTCAACATGAGCGGGCTTCAGCCGGATGAATCGCGTCCTGCAGACAGCTTCCCTGAGGTGGCGCTCGGCCAGTGTTCCAGGCAAGAGGAGGGGTTGAGACATGGGAAAAGGAATGAGGTCCATCATTGCCTTGCTCTTGGTCGTGCTAGTGGTGGCGCCTCCGCTGACGGCTTGTGATGGCCTGGCCGCGAGGCAGAAACCGCTGAAGATCGGGATGATCACACCGTCTACAGGCCCGGCGGCAGAGAAAGGCCTGCCCATGGAGCACGCCAATCTCGATGCCATCGAGTACATTAACAACGAACTTGGGGGAGTGGGTAATGAAGTGAAGCTTGAAGCCGTCTGGGCGGACAGCGCGTATGACGCGTCCAAGACGGCAGCAATAGTCAACCAGTTTATGAAAGATCGCGTACTGCTGTTCACAGTGGCCTCCTCCAAGGAGATGTCCGCTGTGCGGGAAACCGCCAACCGGGCAGGATTCCCCGGCATTGCCGCCTTCGCGGCGCCCTCTCTATATCGGCCACCGCAGCATGTCTATGGGCAGATGCCCGACTACGGGGACGATGCTCTGGCCTTTGCCGATTACTTCATGAAGAACATATGGAAGGGAAAGGGCAAGCCGAGGTTTGCGCTGCTCTTGTTGAACAACCCCACCGGCTACGGCGCCAGGGATGCTTTCAAGGCCAAAGCTGATGAGCTGGGCATCGAAGTTGTGGCGATCGAGGAACATATTGCCACAACCAGCTCCGAGATAGAAACATTGCTTCGCGTGAACTCCGAAAGAGAGACACTCATTCGGATAAAGTCCAAGAACCCTGATGTCATCTATATCTCGAGTACCCCGGCCCCCGCGGCCAATATCGTTAAGAACGCCTACGAGCTCAGGATGTACCCTGGCGTTACCATCGGCCTGGGGCATGCCAGCCTGACCAAGGCGTTCATAGACCTTGCCGGACCGAACATCGCCGAAGGCGTGTACGGCGTCTACCCCACCGTTAGCTGGGGCGAGGCCGCGCCCGGCATGGCCAAGATGACCGAATACGTGCGCAAGCTGCATCCGGCGGACGAAGGCAACATGGACTACATTTCCTCTTGGGCGCAGACCCTTATCGTCGCCGAGATCGTCAGAACAGCCCTGAAGAACGTGGGCTATGACGTCCTGGCCAAAGGTGGTCCCGACGCATGGAAAGCCGTTGAGACGCAGGGTATTCAGAAGCTCCAAGACTATCAGGTGGAGGGCCTTCACGGTCCGGTGACGTATTCTCCGGGTGACAACCGCCTTTCCAAGGCCGTTCGCGTCTTTCAGGTCAGGAATGGGCGATTGGCCCGGCTCACCGACTGGACAGACGCTCCGATGGTCAAGTACGAGGAATTCCCCTGGTGGAAACCGTAGCTGGAGGGGGTACACCTTGATTCCCTGCCAGCCCGGCGCCCCCGGGGGACGTTCATAGTAGTTCCCTCATAAGGAGGTAAACCGTGGTAAGGATGGCATCCAAGCTGACCTTCGGTCCGGCCATTGCCGATTGGCAGGAGCGCATCAACACGGAGCGCTTGCGTGAGTACCGCGTCGGCCGCGTCCGCAAGCTCATGCGACAGCGGGGCATCCCCACCCTGCTGGACGCGTTTAGCAAGAACATTCGCTATCTCACGGGGCTCAAGGGTGCGCTGCCGCTGCCCATGACCCGCTACGTCCTTTTCTTTGTGGACCACGACTCGGTGATGTTCGAGCACGCAGGCTCCTATCACCAGTTGCCGGACCAGGCGCCATGGGTCAAACACTGGCGCATCGCCCGGTGCGCCCTGGGCGGCATAGGTGGCCCGGAGACCGTCCAGGACGAAATGAAGCTGTTTGGCGCCGAGATCTACCAGGAGCTGAAAGACAGAGGACTGGCCAAGGAGCCGCTGGCGGTCAGTGGCCTCGACGGCGCCTCTCGCGAGGTCTTGCGTCAGCAAGGGCTGAACCTGGTGGACGGCTCCGCTCTCATGATGGAGGCCCAGGCCATCAAGAACGTGGACGAAATCAACTGCCTGAAGATGGTGGCTGCCATCACCGACTCCTGTTGGTACGCTGCCTGGGAGCACATGCGTCCCGGCGTTAAGGACATCGAGCTGTCGTCCATTGTCCAGGGGGCCGCCTTCGCTAACGGCGCTGAGGAAGCCGGCCCCGGCGGCTGGTTCACCGGCCCGCTCACCTTCGACCGTGGCTTCTCCCGCAGTGGCCGGGTGCTTCAGGTGGGCGACCTGGTATATGCGTCGCTATGTGCGAACTCCTACATCGGCTATCGGAGCTGTTCCTACCGGACATTTGTGGTGGGCCGCCCGCCCAACGAGCAGGAGAAGGACTGGTACAAGCGCCTGCTGGAGCGTCTGAACAACGTCATCGAGGCTATCAGACCCGGCGCCACCACTGCCGACGCGGCCAAGCACTTCCCTCCCGCCAGCACCTGGGGCTACAAGGAGGAAGAAGAGCTGCTCTCCATGGAGATCGGCCACGGCATTGGCCTTATCGGTTCCTACGACATCCCCGTGGTCAACCGGCAGTGGTCGCTGGCGCACCCCCAGGTATTCGAGGAGGGGATGTGTCTGGCTGTGGAGGGACGAGAAGGGTTGCCCCGAGTAGGCGGCGTCCGCTTTGAGGACATGTTGGTGGTAACAAAGAACGGTGCCGAGATCATGGACTACTTCCCCCGGGATGAGATAACGGTGGCACCCCGCTAGTCCCCAACGGCCGGCGCCATGCCGGCGAGGCAACGTCGGAGGAGGGTCATCATGCGGAAGCTAGCATACCTGTTGGCAACAGGGGCCATTGTTCTGGCTGCCTGCGGCCCGGCGGCCACAGCCACCGTGCCCCCCACGCGCCCAACGGGCGCCACACCCCAGAGCACTGCGGCGCCCACACCGGCACTGCCGGGGGGAGCTCCCACAGCCACTCCGGCGCCTAAACCTACAGCCACGCCATCGGTGGGCCAGGCAGCGGGGCCTAAGTACGGCGGCATGTTCAGGTTCGCCACCAAGGCCACCATCCCCGGCTGGGACGGTATCGCCATCACAGGGGGGAGCGTACACAACGTCGTCGGTTTCCTCTACGACCGTCCCATGAGATACAGTCCAGGCCCGCCTGCCTGTGAGTTCCTGCCCCGCGTGCCCTCCGCCGTGGAGAGTTGGAAGTGGGTCAACGACACCACGTTCGACATGACCGTGCGCCAGGGCATGCGGTTCCACAACAAGCCGCCCCTCAACGGACGCGAGGCAACGGCCGAGGACCTGGTTTTCAGCATGGTGCGGGTCGGCGCCAAGTCCGGCCCAAGCATCCAAGACGTGGCCGCCGCGGTGGACCGGGCCGAAGCTCCCAGCAAGTATGTCGCCCGCCTTTATCTGAAACAGCCCTACACGGTGTTGCCGGAGCGGCTGCCCCAGGACGCCGCCTACCTGTATGCCCCCGAGGCTGTGGGTGACGACCTGGCGATAACGCGGCCAGAGGAACACATCGGCACTGGCCCCTTTGTCTTCAAGGACGAGAAGCCCGGCGTCAGCGTTACCCTGGAGAAGAACCCCGACTACTGGATGAAGGGCTTCCCCTTCGTAGACAAGATCGAGTTCAAGATCGTGCCCGACATCTCTACGCGTGCAGCCATGTTCCGTACCGGGCAGGTGGACGTCGCCTGGCGGGAGCCCATCGCGGCCACGGAGGCCCTATCCAAGGTGCCCGGGGTAACCGTCCAGAGGTGCAGCGACTTGCCTGCTACGTCGGTGACCCTGACCCCGGACCGGGCGCCCTTCAACGACGTTAGAGTCCGCCGCGCAGTCTCCATGGCCATTGATCGGGATGCGGTGGTCAAGGTTGTCTTCCGGGGGAACGGCGAGAAGGCGTGGGTCGCTGTGCCTCACATTGCCGAGACCACCTACCTCCAGAGGGACGACTACCCGCCGGAGGTGCGGAAGTACCTGGAGTACAACCCCACTGAGGCTAAGAAGCTTCTGGCTGAGGCTGGCTACGCCCAGGGCCTGACCGTAGACCTGAACTATACGGCCCGCTACACCAACAGCGCTGAGATTGCTGAGGCCCTTAATGACCAGCTAGCCAAAGTAGGCATCAACGCCAAGATCCGGGTATGGGTGGACCCGGCCTGGAGCGCTGAGCGGGACGCCGAACAGATGCCTGGCATCATCCTGTCCCTTACCACGGGCTTTCCGGGCAGTTTCCAGTTTGTGCGAGCCTACCACTCCGTAAAGGGGCAGGGACTCAAGAAACACGGCATCAGGGACCCTAATCTGGATGAATGGTCGGACAAGCTTGTCCGCACCCGGGACCCGGACGAGCAGAAGTCCCTTCAAAGGCAGCTTCAGGTCCGACTGGTTGACCAGGCCTATGAGCCGGCGGTGTTCGTGGACAAGCCAGCCCTCATCCTAAACCCCTGGGTCAAGAACCTGTATTTCCAGCCCCTGTCCCTGATCCAGGCAGTGGACGTGTTCTGGACGGTACAGATAGACCGATAGGTCTTGCTGGGGGTTTCTGTGCGGCTGCCCGCGAGGCAGGAAAGGTGGCATCCATGCCCAAAGTGCGAATTGACAACACCCTGGAAATGCACTACGAGGTGGACGATTTCACGGACCCGTGGACCAAGGCAGAGACCTTCTTGCTGGTTCACGGCATTGGCCGCAACTGTAAGGTGTGGTACGCCTGGGTACCTAAGCTGGCCCGCAGGTTCCGGGTGATACGGCCCGACCTTCGAGGCTTCGGCCAGTCCACCCTAGTGTCTCGCGACTTCCCGTGGTCCATTCAGGGCATTGCCCGCGAGCTCAAGTCGCTCCTGGATCTTCTCGGAGTGGACAAAGTCCACTATGTGGGCAGCATGGGTGCGGCCACCTTCGGCCTTCAGTTTGCCCATGACTATCCCGAGCGGCTGAGCAGCCTGGTGTGCTGCACCGGGCCTGCCAAGCTGGCCACCGCTGATCCCTCGGCTAGCCGGGGTGTGGAGCTATTGGACAAGGAGGGGATGGGGCCCTGGGTCCGGGGCCAGATGGACCGCCGTCTAGGGGACCAGGCGTCGCCGGGCATGAAGCAGTGGTTTACCGAGCACCTGTCCAGCGCATCGCTCGCTGCCGTGTCCGGGCTGGAGGCCTACTTCAGCACCATAGACCTGCGGCCCGTGTTGCCTCAGATCAAGACGCCCACGCTGGCTATCTTCGCCCAGCACCACCTTATGCCGTTGGAGGCCGCGCTGGCCCAGTACCGCGCCATTCCCAATGTGCGTCTGCTGGTCCTGCCCAGCACCGGCTACGATGTGTCGGTGGCCATGGCCGACCGTTGCGCCGATGCCGTGGTGGACTTCGTGGACAGCCTGCCTCGCTAGCAGAGCCTGTCGTTGCGAGCCCTTCCGCAGAAGGGCGAAGTCCCGACCCGTCGGGACATCTCGGCGCATAGCCAGGGGGTCCCGACGGGTCGGGACTTCGTCGCTGCGCTTCTCGCAACTGTGCATGGCTGCTGATGCGGCCACCACGCCGCATGAAAAACGGGGGCTTTTTCATAGGAACGACAAAGGGCACATACGCCCCCACGGTTTACACTGTCGTTGCGGGTTGGGTAGGCTGGGCATGTGCCACACCTTGGTTAATGTTTCGTTAGAACCTCGCGGCGTGAGATGCCGCCATAGGGGGGACAGTGGGTGCTGAGCCTTGACACCTGGCTGGGTTTGAAGGAATGTCAAGGGAGGGCATTTTACGAGGAGGTGGGACAGTTTGGGGACGACTAAGGGGTCCCGCTTGGCGCTGGCGGTCGCGGTGGCTTCGGTAGTTGGTCTGGCGTCCTGCTCGGGGGCGACTCCGGCGCCACCTACGGCGGCGCCGGCGCCCACAGACACACGGGCCGCGCCCTTGCCCACCAACACGGCGGTGGCGCCGCTCCAGTCCAGCGCCACCCCGTTACCGACGGCTGCTATTACTCCACCACCTACGCCCACGGCCACGATTGCGCCTACGCTTACCCCGTTGCCCTCGCCAACCCCTCGGCCGGCCCCCACGGCCACGGCGTTGCCTACTCCCACCAACACGGCGGTCCCCGTTCCGACAGCCACACGTGTGCCTACTCCGACGGTGGCATCCGTCCCCACCTCGTCGTCCGTGCCTGTGGTCAACGTCGAGATAGTGGCCAAAGGCCTGGTGGCGCCCTGGGCGCTGGACTTCGCCCCGGATGGCCGCATCTTCATCACCGAGCGGCCGGGGCGCGTGCGCATAGTCCGGAATGGCAGCCTGGAAGCTGACCCGTGGATAACGCTACCTGTAGCAGAGGTCAGTGAGGCAGGGCTGCTGGGCCTGGCCTTGGACCCGCAGTTCGCCCAGAACCGGTTTGTGTATGTGGCGTACACCTACCGCGCCCCCGACGGCAGGTTGCAGAACCGCCTCGTCCGCCTGCGCGATGACCCCGTTACCGGGAAAGGCGTGGTGGACAAGGTGCTGATTGACGGTGTACGTGGCGGCAACAACCACGACGGCGGGCGGGTCAAGTTTGGGCCGGATGGCAAGCTCTACTGGACCATGGGCGAATCGCAGGACCCACCACTTGCCCAGGACCAGGCGTTGCTCAGTGGCAAAGTCCTTCGGCTCAACTCGGATGGCAGCATCCCGCCAGACAACCCCTTTACTGGCTCGTACGTTTACTCCTACGGCCATCGCAACCCGCAGGGCCTGGCCTGGCAGCCGGGTACGGGCAGGCTCTACGAGACCGAGCATGGCCCCAGTGGCGAGAAAGGCTGCTGCAAGGACGAAGTGAACTTCATCGAGCCGGGCAAGAACTATGGCTGGCCCGTCATTGCCGGCAACGAGACCAGGGAAGGCATGGTCTCCCCCATCGTCCACAGCGGCGACACAGACACCTGGGCGCCCTCGGGCGCGGCATTTGCCAGCAAGGGGCCGTGGTCCGGCTCGCTCCTGTTTGTGGGGCTACGGGGGCAATCACTCTTCCGGCTCACGCTGGACCGGAACGATCCCCGTAAGGTAGTGACCTCTGAGCGGCTGTTCGAGCGGCGGTTCGGCCGCTTGCGCGATGTGGTGGAAGGACCCGACGGCGCCTTGTACATACTCACCAGCAACCGGGACGGACGGGGCGTCCCCGTGCCGGAAGATGACCGGCTGCTCCGTGTTGCCGTACAATAACCCCAGGAGCGGGTGGGCACAGGGGAAGATGCGCCTGTCTCGCAGTCAATGAAGGGAGACAACCAGTGCCACCGGCTACTCAGTTGTCCGTAGAGGTGCTAGACCAGACCAGAGACGTGTTCCGGAGCATCGTACGTGAGAGCCGCGCTCTGCCCGACCTGAAGTACTGCGACGTGCGGGCCGAGGTGGTCGAGTTCAAGGCCGCCATGGTCCAGAATGGCCAGCCCAAGATGACCTCGGAGGAACATCGCCTCGGCATCGGGATACGAGTGATTGCTGGCGACCCGGTGGCCGCGCCTGGGTACTACGGTGTCCGCTTGGGCTCTGTCCAGGGCCTGGCCCGGGCGCTGCGCGACGGTCTGAAGGCTGCCCATGCCCGTGCTTTGTCCAGCGCCAACCGCAAGGCCGAGGCGCGGCGGGCCTACGCCTCCCTGGGCCAATCCTTGGATGGGGCGCGGCTGGCGCCCGTTCCGGTGGTGGAAGAGCGGGTGCTGCCGTCCATGGTACGGGACCCACGTTCCGTCTCGCTAGCGGAGATGTTCCATTACCTGGTGCCAGTGTCACGGCAGGTGGCAGGTCTGGACCGCAGCATCGTGTTCAACGACGCCGTCATACACGGACAGCTCCGGCGCCACCTGTTCTGTAGCTCGGAGGGGGCCTGCATTGACCAGAGCTACGCCATGACCGAGGGTAGCATGATGGTGGTTGCCCAGGGGCAGGATGGCGCCGCCCCCTTGGAGATAGGCGATACGTGTGCCCACCAGTGTGGCTGGGAGGTCATTGAGGAGGGGGTACGGAACGACACCATTCAGCTCCCAGACTTCGCGAGCTTCTGCCTGGCGCTGGCCCGTACTGCGCTGGAGGTGGCCTCCGCCCCGCCGATAAGGCCCCCCGATGGGGAGGTAGTGGTGGTCACCGACCCGCATTTCAATGCCTTGGTGGTGCACGAGGTGGTGGGCCACCCCTCCGAGCTGGACCGGGCACTCAAGATGGAGACTGCCTATGCCGGGCGGAGCTGGCTATTGACGGACCTCAACGAGACCCAGGTGGGGAAGATGGTAGCCTCACCCCACCTCTCCGCCTTTAGCGACCCCACCCTGGTGGGCTATGGACACTATCTGTACGATGACGAGGGCACCCCGGCGCGGAGGGCAATGCACATTGACAAGGGTGTCTACCGGGAGTTCATGAACAGCCGTCAGACGGCCGCCGTCGCCGGAGTCCCGCCCAACGGGTCGTACAGGGCTACCGAGGCGGACTTCGTTCCCCTCATCCGCATGTCCAACACGGTTTTCAGTCCGGGAGACCGCGACTCGCGAGACATCGTCAAAGAGGTGGACCGGGGGTTCTATGTTCAGGGCCATCGTATTCCCTCGGTGGCCGAGTCACGAGAGAACTTCTGCATCTCGGCTGTCAAGGTCTACGAGATAAGCCACGGTGAGCTGGGCCGCCTGTACCGGGATGGCGCGGTGCTGGCCGACAGTCGGGACTATTTCATGCATGTGGATGCCGTGGGTACGGACTTCCGCATGTTCCCTATCCCCAACTGCGGCAAGGGTCAGCCCATGCAAGCCAAACGGATGAGCAATGGAGGGCCCACCATGCGCAGTGTGGCTCGCATAGTGGGCACCCAGAAGGCATGAGGCCCAGGGAGCAACGGAGCGAATGATGAAGTCCCTTCGATCTCTGAAGAAGGTGGCTGGAGAGGGTCTAGCCTGGGTGCAGGCGCAACCCGGCATCCGTGAGGCTGAGGTGTTCGTGGCCAGCAATGACCAACTGTACGCCCGCCTGAACTACACGTCGGGGATAGCCTGCAATGGGGTGGAGGAGCCGAAGTCGCTGAGCAGCTTTGGTGTTGGTCTCCGAGTAGCCCTCCAGGATGGCGACGGAGTGAAGACCGGGTTTGGGAGTGAGCTGGGACGCCTCTCCCTCGACGGCGTGGAGCGGGCGCTGGACCGGGCGAGGCAGGGGGCGGTGGCGGACCCGGAGTTCGTGTCACTGCCCAAGCCGTCCCAGGCAAGGCCCGTCCGTTCCCGGCTGCATGACCCCCTGCTCATGAGCTTGGACGACGAAGCATTCGTCAGCGCGGGCTGGAGGGTAGTGGAAGGGGCATTGGAGACGTTCGCCGCCTCCGAGGAGCTTGTGATGGAGGCCGGGGGGCGTGAGAAGCTTGGGCGTCTGGGGATTGTCCTGGGCGGCGATGTCACCCTCCTCCGGGAGCGGATTGCGGTGGCCAGCACCCATTTCCCGCAAGTGCAGGCCGACGAGTCCACGGTGCTGTTGTCGGGGGCGACGGCCATGGTGGAGCGAAGCTGTGCTAAGGGCAGCGGTTGGTCGGCCCACGCCCGCTGGCAGGACTTCACTGCGCAGGCGGGTGTCGAGGCTGCCCGTAATGCCATTCGGTCCATGGGGGGTCAGCGGGTTACCGATGGGGAATTCCGGGTAGTGCTGGGGCCGCAGCCGGTGACCGACCTGCTCCACAACCTGGTGCTGCCCTCGCTACGGTCTGATGTGGTCTACGCGATGGCCTCGGCCTTCTCGGGCAAACTGGGCAAGGCGGTGGCCTGGGACAAGCTGTCCATCTATGACCACGGTGCGCTGCCGGGGTTCGTGGGCAGCAAACGGATCACCTGCGAGGGCTTGCCCACGGGTCGCACCGACCTCATCACACGTGGACAGTTGGTGGGCCTCCTCTCCAACCACTACGAGAGCCAGCGCCTGCTGACGGACCCCAAGGCCCGGGAAAAACTCGGGGCCGACCCGCATGACTACGCCGATTGTCTGACGCCGCGCAACGGCTTCCGCTTCATGGAGGGTGGGGGCCGTCATTTCCAGGTCACGCCCCAGATAGCGGCTACCAACGTGTTTGTGGAGTCCGCTGAGGGTGGCCTGTCCCGTGATGAGCTGCTGCGTCGGGTGGGGAACGGCCTGTACATTGGGAGGATTTGGTATACCTACCCCATCAACGGCCTGGCCCGAGGCGATTTCACCTGTACCGTCGTGGGTGACTCCTACGTAATCAAGGACGGTAGGCTAGGTCCGCCTCTGAGACCCAACACGGTGCGCATCAACGACAACATACATCGGGTGCTGAATGGCATACTGGGAGTCGGCAGTGCGGCCCGGCCCACCATAGTATGGGCCGCCGACCAGATCGTCCACGCTCCCGAGATGGCGGTCTCGGTCTTGACAGTGCGGCAGATTGCTGCTTCGGGATACGTGGTGTAGTGTCTGTGTCGTTGCGAGCCGAAGCGAAGCAATCCGCCCCCTGGTCGTACGCGGACATACACTGTCGTCCTATGAAAAAGCCCCCGTTTTTCATCCGGCGTGGTGGCCGGACCAGCGGCCATGCACAGTTGCGAGGAGCGCAGCGACGAAGCAATCTGTACCCCTGGTCAGGTGTGGAGAGAATCCCGACAGGTCGGGACTTCGGCCTTCTGCTGAAGGCCTGGCAACGATAAGACGTATCCCTCCGGGGCTTGGCAACGATAAACGGCTACCGCCCGTACCTCATCTTGGCGTAAAGGAGCGCCAGGCCGAGGCCCACCGATATGGCGTTCCACAGGATGACCGGCGGTAATTCCAGCCAGACGCCATAGCCCAGCCACCCCGTGACTCCCATGAGGAAAAGCAGGGTGTAGGCGAGGCTTATCTCCCGGGCGCTCCGCAGTCGCCAGACTCGGATGACTTGGGGGACAAGGCTGAGGGTGGTCATGGCCCCCGCCACGAAACCCAGGAGCTCTGGCGCGCTCAACTGGCAGGGACCAAAGCTAGCCGGTGGCCTTCACCTTTGGAATCCCTGACTCGCAGGGCACCTTGGTCTGGCACAGCCCGCAGGCGGCGTACCTGCCCATGTAGCCAGGCTTGCCCAGCAGTGTCTTGTGCAGGGACTGTAGCCAGTCCCTGCACTTGAGCTTGTCATGGCCCTGGGCGGTAATGGCGCCCGCTGGACAGCGCTGGATACAAGCCCCGCAGGAGCCGTTGACCAGGAACGGGCAGTTGGCCGTGTGGCTGGAATACTTGCGTGGCGATGCCGGGAGCTTGAGGTCCGTGACCACGCTATTGAGGCGCAGGGCGATGCCCTTGGTGGTGATGAGACCGTCGCTCAGGCTGAAGGTGCCCAGCCCCGCGGCATAGGCCACGTGTCGCTGCGACCAGTTGGAGGCGCTGCCGTTGGCCAACTGGCGCACCTCGAAGTACGGCGCCTGGTCTGGGACCATCGCCTGGTAGCCTTTTTCCTGTAGCAGGCCGACGACGTGCTTGCCCAGGCTATCGTTAAGGGCCTGCCCCAGCCAGCGGACCTGGTTCCAGTGCACGGATGGGCCGGTGGTCTCCTTGCGGTTGGCCAGCTTGGTGGGCTTGGCAATGGGCAGCACCCAACTGATGACGGAGACGCTCCCGGGCGACTTGCCCGCTGTCCCGCTCCGTTCCAGGGCCTCGCGTGGGGTGAGATGGAACTCCCCGATGATGCGCCTGTAGTCCTGGAAAAGGGGGTCTTCCCCTTCGGCAAAGGCTACCAGCGGCTCCTCGAACAGGGGGCTGCCGTCCAGGTCCTTCAGTCGGTTGCCAGGGTTGTCCACGACAAACGCCTGGACTTGTTCAACAATGAAACGGGCTGGGTCCTGCTCGAAGCTATATCTCGTCGGTGTCACATCATGCCTCCTGCCGTGTTTGTCTCCGTTCTGTGGGCTACTACGCCCCGTCTTGCCTCTGCACCACACCATGGTCCAGGAATCCCTTGATGTCCTCCTCGCCATAGCCTAGCTCCCGAAGGACCTCTTGCGAGTGCTGGCCCAGTCCCGGCCCAACCCCGCTCACTTCGCCTGGGGTACGCTCCAGGGAGAACGGCAACCCCAGCAGGGTGACATCCCCCAGCACGGGATGTGACCGGGTCACCACGAAGTCGTTGGCCAGCACCTGTGGGTCTGAGAAGACCTCGTCCTTCTCCTGTACCACGCCGGCGGGCACCTCTTCAGCGGTTAGTCGGACGACCCACTCCGCGGCGGGACGGGTGACAAAGACGGCTTCCAGAATGGGGAAGAGCTCGTTGGCGTGGTCCATGCGGTCCGTCGCCGTGGCGAAGGCGGGGTCGCCCACCAGGTGCTCCAGTTGCAGCGCTCTGCACAGGCCCTGCCACTGCTTGTCGGTGATGGCGGAGAGTATCACGTACCGCCCGTCCTGGCAGCGGTAGGGGAGACCCAGGGGGTGGGAGGTCGGCTGCGCGGTGATGGCGTCATCATCCAGCGTTACCAGTTGCGGGGCATACACCGCCAGGGCTGAGCCGAGCAGGGAGACCTGGACCCTTTGACCCAGCCCGCTCTTCTGCCGCTCCAGCAGGCACATGGTAACGGCATAGGCCAGCAGCACACCGCAGGTCATATCAGCAGTGTATGTGCTGGGCACCACGGGGGTGCCGTCCTCGTAGCGGCGGCCAGCCATTATGCCGGAGCGGGCCTGGGCTATGGCGTCGAAAGTCCGCCGGCCGGCATCAGGGCCTAGTGGGCCAAGGCCGGAGATGGAGGCATAGACCAGCCGCGGGTTTACCTGCTGCAATGTCTCGTAGCCCAGGCCGAGCTTGCCCATGTCTCCCACGGGCAGGTTCTCGATAAGGACGTCTGACCGGCGTACCAGGCGCAGCATGATGTCATGGCCTTGGGGCTGGCGGAGGTCCAAGGCAATGCTACGCTTGTTGCGGTTGAGCACGATGAAGGTGCGGCTCATGCGGGCCTTGGCCAGCTTGCTGGTAGGTGGCACATAGGGATACCGGCGCCACAGGTCTCCCTCCAGGGGCTCCACCTTTAGCACGTCTGCCCCGTAGTCGGCCAAGTGCATGCCCCCGCTGGGTCCAGCCAGGGCATGGGCCAACTCCAGGACTCGTACACCTTCCAGGGGTCTAGACATATGCGCTTCCTTGCCTACAGATAGCGGGCGGGACTTGGCCGTCCCGTGCGAACGAAGCGGCTACTTCGCTTTAGTCTCCGGAGTCAGCAGACGGTAAAGCCCGCGGCCGGTTACCTTAAGGAGAGAGGAGTGGTGCCCTTGCTCGTGCCAGCGGGTGATGTTCTGCCGGAGGGCCGCCATGGTAGCGTCAATATCGTCGGACTCGATGTCATAGGCAGCCACGAACTTGCCTTCGCCCGGCGCGGGCGCAGTATTCTCGTAGCGCCACGCCCGTCGGAAGCCCGGGGTAGTCAGCACATCGGGTAGATGCACGTTGTCGTACCACTTATTGAGCTCGGCCTCCCGAGTGGGGTCAGCGGAGTTGCAGTACACCAGATACAACCACCGGCCCATGGCAAAGCCTCCTTCTCGATAATGCCCTCAGTATATGCATCGGACTGGCCGCTGTCGAATGCCGCTTGTGGCCCAAGAATAGCGATTGCGCATGCACCTCTCCCGGCTAATCTGTCATTGCCACGAAAACGGGGCGGCGCCGACTCCCCCTCTCCCTCGACGGGAGACCCCCCTAGTGTCCCCCTTGGCAAGGGGGACTATAGGGGGTGAGGCACGCCTTTGGCTACGTCGAGCCTCCCCCTCACTCCTTCGTTGCTCTCAGGACGGCGTCTCGCTCTCTCCCGCCAGGTCCCGATTCTCGGGACAGGGGAGAGAGGGGTTGTTTTCATCCCCGGTGGCGACCCCGACCTGCCGGGGCCATGACTGATTCTGAGGGAGCCCTTCGCTACGCTCGAGGGTGAACTCCGCGACCGAAGATCCGTGCTCCCCCGTTCTGCTACTGTCCAGGGTCTGGTCGTGGGTTACGGATTCTTCATCCTTCTGCGGAAGGCCTCAGAATGACAAGGGCCCCATGCTGTTTCACCCGGCGGATGAACATGCCACAGCGCAATCGCTACTATCGGGTTGTTGATAACACTTGCAACTGCGAATGATGTCTGGTAGAATCAGTTATCAAGAAGATGAGGGTGCGCAAAGGGGCTGCCCCGAAGGGCAGTGGTGCGGAAACGCGTACAGCCGACTATTTGCGTCAGCTGGGCTACAGGCTGACTCCGCAGCGTTTGATGGTGCTCTCCTCGCTGGCGAGCACGCCATCCCACGTATCCGCAGAGGAAGTCCATGCCCATGTCTGCCAGCGGTACCCGGATATGCCACTGTCTACCGTGTACCGGGTGCTGGAGCTGCTGGACCACCTGAACCTAGTCACCCGTACCGACCTGGGGGATGGCAGAGTGCGCTATCACCTCATGGAGGGGCGCCGTCACCACCACCTGGTGTGCAAGGGGTGCGGCTCCATCGTGGAGATGGATGCGTCTCTGCTGGCGCCACTACAGGCGGCGCTACAGGAACGCTACGGGTTTAGGGCGAGTCTCAATCATTTCGCCATATTCGGTCGCTGCCAGCGGTGTCAGACTACAGAGGCCCAGGAACCCCGACGCAAGGAGGCCTGACGGTGGAAAACACGCCTTGGATGGCCCTGTTTCTCGGTCTCTTGCTTGGCGTAAGGCATGCCTTTGATGCCGACCATCTGGTGGCGGTAAGCACCATCGTGAGTGAGTACCGCAATGCCCTGCGGGCAGTGTGGGTGGGGGTCTCCTGGGGCCTGGGGCACACCACCACTCTTTTCTTGGCTGGTGTGGCGATACTGGTGGCCCGCATATCACTGCCCGAGGGTGTTGCCTTGACCTTCGAGTTCCTTGTTGGGGTAATGCTGGTTATCCTCGGACTACAAATATTCTGGAACTTCAGGAAGGGCAAGGTGCACCTGCACCAGCACGAGTACGACCGCGAAAGCCATCAGCACTTCCATTCCCACCAGGAAACCACCGAACATGCCCACCACCGAAGGGTGAACTGGAGCAACTTTGCCTATTTCTTGATCGCGGGGATTGCCCCTGGGGAGCACGGCTCGCGCCGGGTGATTGGCCCGGGCAGGCCTTTCTTCCGATTGAAGTCGTATGTGGTGGGCACCGTGCATGGGATGGCCGGTAGCGCCGCGTTGCTGCTCTTGGTCCTGGCGAGCCTGGACTCGGCGTGGATGGGTGCCCTGTACATCCTTCTCTTTGGCTTGGGCTCCATAGTGAGCATGGGCATAATCACGGTGTTCATCAGCCTGCCCTTCGCTGCCTCAGCCCGTTTGCCCCGCCTGAACAGGGTCGTGCAGACGGCAGCGGCGGCCCTGAGCATCGTGTTCGGGCTGCTGCTGATGTACGAGATTGGGATTGTGGAAGGGCTTTTCCGGGCAAGCTAGCCTACAGCCCCTCGAGCTCCAGGCTCAGGTCCAGGGCTGCCACAGAGTGGGTTAGGGCGCCCACCGATATGATGTCCACTCCCGTTTCGGCCACGGCCTTTACGTTGGTGAGCCGTATGCCTCCCGAGGCCTCCACCACCGCCCTACCCGCCACCCGGCGGACTGCCTCGCGCATCAGGTCGGTGCCCATGTTGTCCAGCAGCACGGCGTCAGCTCCGGCCTCCAGTGCAGCATTGAGCTGCTCCAGGTTGGTCACCTCCACCTCTACCTTGAGGGTGTGAGGCAACCGGCTGCGGATGTGTCGCAGGCCATCCACCATATTGGTCCCTGCCTTGGCCAGGGCCGCCAGGTGGTTGTCCTTGACCAGTATGCCGTCGCCCAAGTGGGTGCGGTGGTTGTGGCCACCCCCCACGCGGACGGCATACTTCTCCAGCGTCCTCAGGCCGGGGGTGGTCTTGCGGGTGTCCACGATCCGCGCCCGGCTCCCCGCTACCGCTTGCACGTAGCGAGAGGTCTCGGTGGCGATCCCGCTTAGACGCTGGAGGAAGTTCAGCGCGGTGCGTTCGGCGGCCAGGATGCCGGCTACCGGCCCTTCGACCCTGGCAGCCACTGTGCCGGGCCCAAGTGGGGCGCCGTCAGCCAGCACGGCGTGGAAATGGATGGACGGGTCCCGCAGCTCGAAAGCGAGGGCAGCCACCTCAATCCCGGCCAGGATGCCAGTCGCTTTGGCTACGATATCTCCTCTGCCTTGCCATTCGGGAGGTATGGTGGCCCGGGTGGTGACGTCGTCCCAGGCGCTATCTTCCTCCAAGGTGTCGGCCACCAGCCGGCGGACTCGCGGGTCTGTGATGCTCATATCGCACTCCCCCTAGCGTTAGCCCCAGGTTATTACGCTACGCAGCGCAGGTCAACTGCCGCCCGAGGCAGGCTGTGGGCTACAGTAGTTGGGTTGTGCAATGCACAGGAACGGTCTGGACACTGAAGCAGTCGTTCTGGACGCCGCGTGCATATTGACAGCGGTGGCATCACGTTGTATGTTGAAAGTGGCAAGGCTCGACCGAGGTCGACGGTCGTAACAGACGCCGGGCCAAGCCAAGGGGGGCAGACCATGTTGACGCCGTTAGAGAGCTTGCTAGTAGGGATGGAGCACCATGCTTGTCCAATGGGGCTCTCATACTATCTCTATCGATTGGAGGCTCATCGCATTATTCATGATTCTGATTCTTAGTTAAACCCGTAACCCGAGACTTTGTGCTTGGGTGGGTTTGCTGAATTAATGACCTGGGTAACACCAGGTTTTTTATTGGTCAAAATCCTGTCCTCGCTATGCTATGATGTATGAAGCCTAGTGAAGATTGGCCTGATCTCCGATACACACGTCCCGAGGGGTGTCCCTATCTTGCCCCCGCGGGTGCTCAAGCTGCTCGACGGCGTGGACCTGATACTACATGCGGGGGACGTGTATGCGCCGCAGGTGCTGGACGAGCTCGAACAACTGGCGCCGGTGCTGGCTGCGCTGGGCAACGGGGACCTTGGCTTGGAGCAGGACCGGCGCGTCCAGCGGACCCACATCCTGTCGCTGGGCGGTCTCACCATTGGGCTGGTGCATGGCCTGGCATACCCCTTCCGCCCCATCTCCTTCACGTTTGGCAGAGAGGTAGACGTGGTGGTCTTCGGGGACACCCACGTAGCCACCATCGAACGGGCCAACGGCACCCTACTGGTGAACCCTGGTAGCCCCACCCTCCCCAACAACCTGGTGGGGGTGCTTGGCACGGTGGGCTTTCTAGAGATCTCTGACGGTCAGGCCCAGGCCAAGATAGTCCAACTATAGGCAGCCGCGGGGCATAGGGTCAACACGCAGGGCTGCCCCATGTAGATATGCTATACTAGGGCACCGGGTTCAAACATGAAGGCTACTGCGACCAAAGACCTCCTATCCATAGCTGACCTCGACGCTGGGGAAGTGTCCCTTCTCCTGGACTTGGCCCTGTCCATGAAGCGTGGAGGCAGTGAGCCGCGCCTTGCTGGCAAAGTGCTGGGGATGCTTTTCGAGAAGCCCTCTTTGCGCACGCGGGTTAGCTTCGAGGTGGCCATGTACCAGCTCGGGGGGCACGCGCTGTCCCTCAACCAGAGTGAGGTGGGGTTGGGCAAGCGTGAAGCGGTGTCGGACGTAGCCCAGGTGCTGAGTCGCTTGGTGCAAGGCATCATGGTCCGTACCTTCGCCCAGGACACCGTCCAGGAGCTGGCGAAGCACGCTACTGTCCCGGTCATCAATGGCCTCACCGACCACGAGCACCCCTGCCAGGCCCTATCCGACCTGCTGACGGTGTACGAGCGAAGGGGCCAGGTCAAGGGCCTCTCTCTGGCCTATGTGGGCGATGCCAACAATGTAGCCCGGAGCCTGATGTTCGCTTGCGCCCTGACGGGCATGGAGTTCCGCATCGCCGCACCGCCCAGGTATGCCTTTCCCACGGCTGATATCGAGCACGCCCGCGAACTGGCGGGCGTCGCACGGGCGGGGATCATGCTGGGCCATGACCCGGCGGCTGCCGTTCGGGGCGCCGATGTGGTCTATACCGACGTGTGGACGAGCATGGGGCAGGAGGCGGAGGCAGAGGTCCGCCGCCGCGACTTCCAGGGGTTCCAGGTTACACCTGCGCTGCTGGAGATCGCTGGCCCGCAGGCCATATTCCTGCATCCCTTGCCCGCGCACTACGGCGAGGAGATAGCCCCCGGCCTGTTGGAGCACCCCCAGTCCGCCGTCTTCGACCAGGCGGAGAACCGGCTCCATATGCAGAAGGCGGTCTTGGTGTACCTGATGGGGAGTGGGCGGGGCATCGCAATATGAGTGCCCTCTCTGCAAGACCAGAGTACGCGGAAGCGTGGTTGGACAAAGGGCGGGCGTTGGTGGTGCGGGGCCGCTATAGGGAGGCCGAGGAGAGCCTGGCCGGCGCCTTTAGGTTGAGGTACGGGCTACCTTCGCAATCTCAGCGAGAACTGTACAAGACCTATGCGCAGTTGCTGTTGCGCATAGGGGCGGGGAAACTCAGTGAGCACGATGAGGAGGGTGCCTGGACTGCGATGGCGGTTCTCAGGCGCATACAAATTCAGGCGAGAATCGAGGGGAGAGCACGTGCGGTGAAGGCGGGCCTTGCTGAAGCTAGCGAAGCATTTGCAGTCGCGGATCCAGATACGCTAAGAGTTCTCCTGGAAATGCTGGAAGACCCGTGGGTGGGTTGGACGGCGGCTAGCTATATAATAGGCGAGCAGTGGCCTCGGGGACTTTCTGTCGTGGACGCAGTGAGATCTGCTAGGGAATGAGCACAAACGAGGTTGCGGTGGACACCACGGTGTTGGTGGCCTCCCTTGTACCACAGGACGAGCACCATGCCAAAGCTGAACCGCTCGTGAGAGGGTTAAGGTCGGGGCAGGTGAGATTCCACTGCCCTACCTTTGGGGTGGTGGAAACGTGTGGTGTGCTCACGACCAAGGAGTTTGGAAAGCGCCAACTCAGATTACCGCAGGCCGTCCTCGAAACAGCGTGGGGCAGCCTGAACAAATGGATTGAGCAGGGCAAGGTAATGGTCTACCCCTTGACAGAAGAGAGGATGCGCCTGGACTCTCTGGTGGCTATCGGTCAGCGGCTGAAGGGACCCGACGCTGTAATAGTTCAGACTGCCCTCGAATTGAACGTTCCTCTTGAAACGTATGACCAACGCCAGGTGCGGGCCTGGGAACGGGCGAAGGGGTCATAGGCCATGGCGCAGCCGATTGTGGCGCTGGTAGGGCGGCCCAATGTGGGCAAGTCCAGCCTGTTCAACAGGCTCCTGGGACGGCGGTTGGCCATTGTCCACGAGGTGGCGGGGACCACGCGGGACCGCGCCTACAGCGATGTGACCTGGGGTGACCGCCCCTACACACTGGTGGACACGGGAGGACTTGATCCCGGCGCCACCTCGTCGCTCGCACAAAGGGTCCGTGAGCAGGCGTTGATGGCTATCGGGGAAGCGGACATTGTCCTGTTCCTGGTGGACGGGGTAGATGGTGTGACTCCCGTAGACCAGGACATCGCCAACCAGCTCCGCCGGTCCCATAAGCCTGTGGTGCTGGTGGTGTCCAAGGTGGACAACGAGATGCGCCAGCAGTCGGCCGTCGAGTTCTACTCTTTGGGGCTGGGCGACCCATTACCGGTGAGCGCCTACCACGGCCTAGGCATCACAGACCTGGTGGAGGCAGTCCTCGACCGGCTGCCCGAAGGACCCGTGGAGCCAGAGCCAGCCGATCGGCTGAAGCTGGCCCTGGTGGGACGGCCCAACGTGGGCAAGTCCATGCTGCTCAATGCCATTCTGGGGCAGCCCAGGGCCATCGTCCACGAAGAGCCAGGGACCACCCGGGACTCCACCGACAGCCCTTTCGTCCATGAAGGCACCCCGTTGACCCTCATAGATACGGCGGGCATCAGGCGCCGGGGCCGGGTAGAGCCGGGTGTGGAGCGGTACAGCGTGTTGCGGGCGCTCCGCGCCATTCACCGCTGCGACGTCGCAATGCTGGTGATGGATGCCACCGAGCCACTGGTGGCCCAGGACGCCCATGTCGCCAGCTACGTTGTGGAGGCGTACAAGGGGCTGGTGCTGGTGCTTAACAAGTGCGACCTGGTAACCGAGGCGCGGGCCGAGGAAATCGCCCAAGAGACCAGGCAGCGCATGCGCTTCCTGGCCTATGTCCCTCTGGTGTATGCTTCGGCCAAGCTCGGGCAGGGGGTGAAAGAGCTGTTGTCTCTCGCTGTTCAGACTGGCCGGGAAAGGGAGAAGCTCCCCTCTCAGCCGGAGGTTAGCCGGCTGATCAGCGAGGCCGTTGTCGGTCGGCCCACCCCCAGCAAGGGGAACCGCCACTTGCGTGTGTATGGGGCGGTGCCTGAGCAGGCCCCGCCGCCCACCTTCGTCTTTACCGTCAATGACCGCGAGCTGATGCATTTTTCCTATCAACGCTACCTGGAGAACCGTCTGCGGGATGCCTTTGGCTACCAGGGAGTGCCCCTGCGCCTCATATTCAAAGAGAAGACCAAGCGGAAAGCGACCAAGGAGCCGGTCCAGGGGGTCGCGTGATGGTCTTTGCCCTAGTGGCGTTTGGCTACCTCTGGGGTTCCATACCCTGGGGCGTGCTCATCGGACGCTGGCGGCAAGGCATTGATCTGCGCCAGCACGGCAGCGGCAACATCGGGGTCACCAATGCCTTACGTGTTCTCGGCTGGAAAGGCTCCGCGCTGGTCTTTGCGGGGGATGCCCTCAAGGCGGTGGTGCCCATTCTGGTGGCCCGCTGGCTCGTAGGGACAGATGTTGCCCAGGTCGTCGTCGCTCTGGCCGCCATTGCCGGCCACGATTTCTCGGTCTTCCTGCGCTTCAAGGGTGGGCGTGGTGTGACCACCTCAGTGACCGCGCTAGCTACGTTTTTCCCCGAGGTGGCTGCTCTGGCGGTGGCCCTCTTCTTGGTCGTGGTGCTGGTTACCAGGTATGTGTCCCTCGGCTCCATGCTGGGGTCCGGGCTGGCCCTGGGCTTGGTGATAGCCTACTACGTTTGGGGTTGGGCCCCGGCCCCGTACGCCTGGTTTGTGGCTGTTGGGGTGCCCCTGATATGGTTCCAGCACCGGGCGAACATCGGACGCCTGGTCCAGGGTAGAGAAAACCGCATTGGCGGGCGGCTGAAGGCCGCGCCGGAATAGGTGGCGCGCTTGACGTCGGTAGCTGTCATTGGCACCACCCGCTGGGGTACTACCCTGGCCATGCTGCTCGGACGCACGGGCGCGCCGGTACGCTTGTGGGCCCGTACCGAGAGCGAGGCGTGCGCCATCAACAGCGCCCGCGAGAACCCGGTGCTGTCTGGCCACCGGCTGCCCGACAGTGTGACGGCCACGGCATCGGTGGCGGAGTGCGTGGGCGGGGCCTCTGTGGTCATCTTCGCTGTGCCCAGCCAGACTGTGCGGGCCAATGCCCAGGTGGTAAGGCCGCATCTGACCACGGGACAGACCATAGTGAGTGCGACCAAGGGGTTGGAGGAGGGGCCAGCCTGCCGCATGTCGCAGGTCCTGGCCGAGGAGTTGGGATGCGACAACCAGAGCATTGCCGTCCTGTCTGGGCCGAACCTTTCGGGTGAGATCGTGCACGGCTTGCCCGCGGCCACCGTGATTGCCGCCGAGGACATCACCGTCGCTGAGGGCGTCCGCCAAGCGTTTGGCGATGGCCTCTTCCGGGTCGAGGTTAGCGACGATGTGGTTGGAGTGGAGATGGGTGGCGCCCTGAAGAACATCGTGGCCATTGGCGCTGGGCTATCTGATGGTCTGGGCTGTGGGGAGAATGGCAAGGCCGTCCTGATGGTGCGCGGGTTGGCCGACATGGTCCGCTTGGCAGGGGCTGTGGGTGGTCGGCGGGAGACCCTGTTGGGCCTGGCCGGTCTGGGCGACCTGCTGGCCACGTGCTCCAGCACCCAAAGCCGAAATCACCACGTGGGGGAGCAGCTCGCCAGGGGCCGCTCCCTCTCGCAGGCAATGGCTGGAAGGCGCGGTGTGTGTGAGGGCGTGCCTGCGGCGCGAGGGGCCTGGAAGCTCAGCCGAGAGGTTGGTGTGGAAGTCCCCGTATTCGAGTCCATCTACCGCGTGCTGTACGAGGCCTTGCCCGCCCAAGAGGCCGCGGCCAGCCTGTTCGGGACCTACCTGGAGTTGGCCTCTAGCCGATGACTGATTCCCCGGCCCTCGTCACCATTCTGTCCACATCTTTCGTGGTGGGGCTGTCTGGTGCGGCGGCGCCGGGGCCCCTGCTGGCCTACACGGTGGCCCGCACCATGCGGCAGGGTGTGTGGGTTGGGCCTCTGATCAGCGTAGGGCATTCGGTCATAGAGTTCGCCATTGTCATGGCGCTCGCCGTGGGCCTGGGCGCCCTGCTTCAGCGCCCGACTGTGGGGGGAGCAGTAGGCGTAGTGGGGGGAGCCTTTCTCCTGTGGATGGGCTACTCCATGCTGCGGATGCGGGCCTCCGAAACGGTGACGGCCACCCCGGAGGCGGGAGCCGCTCCGATATTCGCCGCAGCGGCGGTGACCCTGTCCAACCCCTTCTGGTTCGTCTGGTGGGTAACCATCGGCAGCACCTTCCTGGCCTGGTCCTTGAGCAAGGGCACTGCGGGACTGGCTACGTTCTACACCGGCCACATCTTCGCCGATTTCGCGTGGTACACCCTCGTGGCGCTCCTGGTAAGCCGGGGGCGGAGCCTGTTGGCCCAGCGGTGGTACTGGGGACTGCTTCGAGTATGTGGTATATTCCTGTTGGCATTGGGCGTGTGGTTTGTGGTCTGGGGAGTACAGCGCCTTACCTAGCACCAGGAAGGCGCTTAGCGGGAGGTTGTAGAGCGTGAGTCCAACCCAGGATACCTACGGATTCCTACCAGGCTGGGCACTCCTCTGGGTCCTATTGCTGGTGGCCCTGGTCTTCTTCAGCCGGGCGGCCTACCAGCGGTACCGGTTGGTACGGCTGGGCAAGCCCGAAGACCGCTTTGACCAGCTCCCCCGCCGGTTTGTGGGCATGTTGGGCATCGTGTTGGCCCAGTGGTGCTCCCTGCGCAGCGTCACCGGGAAAGATAGGGCCGGCCTGGGGCACTTCTTCGTGTTCTGGGGCTTCATGTTCTTCAGCCTCAGCTACCTGATGTTCATCTTTGGCGACGCCCTGTGGCCGGAGTTCATGTTCCGCCGGGCGCCCGGGCTGGCCAAGGGCTACTCGGTTGCTCTGGACGTAGTCGCGGTGCTGGTGTTGGCTGCCTTGACCTGGGCCGCCACTCGCCGCTGGATCATCCGCCCGCGCCGTCTAGAGGCCCATCTGGAGGACTCCATCATACTGCTGTTCATTGGCACCCTGATGGTGACCTTCCTGCTGTCAGAGGGCTTTGGCCTTGCCATTGGGCGGGAGGAGCGCGCGGCCTCGGCGCCGGTGGGTAACGCGTTGTCCAGCGTCTTCGGCGGCATGCCGGAGGGCGGCAGCGAGGTAATGTATGCCCTGTTCTGGTGGGTGCACACTGTCCTCATCCTCGGTTTCCTGGTCTACATCCCTATCTCCAAGCACATGCATATCATTGTCTCGCCCCTCAACGTGTTCTTCCGCACGCTCAAACCCAAGGGCGAGCTGGCGTCCATCAACATCGAGAAAGAGGAGTTTGGGCTGGGCAAGGTGACTGACCTCACCTGGCGGGGCATGCTCGATCTGTATACCTGCACCAAGTGCGGGCGCTGCCAGGTGAACTGCCCGGCCTGGAACGCGGGCACGTCCCTGAACCCCAAGATGGTCATTCTGGACCTGAGCCACCACCTGTTGGACCGGGCGCCCCAGCTCCTGGCTGCGCCAGCCAAGGCCGTCGCGTCGCCTGCCGATGCCCCGGCGGCCCCGGCCGCTGCCGAGGGCGATGGGCTGGTGCCCGGGCCGGTTATCAAGGAAGAGGCCGTCTGGGCGTGCACCACCTGCCGGGCGTGCATGCAGCAGTGCCCGGTGTGGATCGAGCATGTGCCCAAGCTCATGGACATGCGCCGTTACCTGGTCCTCTCCGAAGGCAAGGGGCCGGAGTCGGCCCTGGGCGCGCTGCGTAGCCTGGAGACGCGAGGCCACCCCTGGCGGGGCACTCGCCTGACCCGCACCAACTGGTATGACGGGCTGGATGTCCCCGTCCTTGGAGACGGGGCCAAGGCGGACGTGCTCTACTGGGTAGGCTGCACCGCCGCCCTGGATGAACGCAATACCAAAGTGGCCCAGTCCTTTGTCAAGCTGCTCAAGGCGGCAGGCGTGAGCTTCGCCGTTCTTGGTCCCGAGGAGACATGCTGTGGGGACTCCGCACGGCGGCTGGGCAACGAGTATGTCTTCCAGTTGCAGGCCCAGGCCAACATCGAGGCTTTCAAGAAGTACGGCGTTCAGCGCATTGTCACCGCCTGCCCGCACTGCTTCAACAGCCTGAAGAACGAGTACCCACAGCTTGGCGGGCGCTACGAGGTCTACCACCATTCCCAGTTCCTGTCCCGGCTACTGGCCGAGGGCAAGCTGAAGCCCAAACAGTCTATTCAGGCCAAGGTCACGTACCACGACTCCTGCTACCTTGGGCGTTACAACGACATCTTCGCCGAGCCACGGGGCCTGCTGGCGGCTGTCCCCGGTATCAGCCAGGTAGAGATGGAACGCCAGAAGCTCAGCGGCTTCTGCTGTGGCGGCGGCGGCGGCCACGTGTGGATGGAGGAGGCCGGTGAGACGCGGGTCAACTACATCCGCACTCAGGAGGCGCTGGAGACGGGGGCCAGCATGGTGGCTACGGCCTGTCCCTACTGTCTCATCATGTTTGAGGACGGCCTGCGCTTCAAGGACGCCGTAGAGAAGGTCCAGGCGCGGGACATCTCGGAGATACTGGCGCAGAGCGCACTGTAGACCAGGGACACAGTTGAAATGTCTGGCTGGGGCTGTCCCCACGAGCTGAACGAGCAGTGCAAACGCCTGAAGCGGCCTTGCCGGCCTGGGTTGAAGGGCTGCATCCTGTACGGCAAGGTGACCCTCCGGGAGGAAGAGCCTGCGCCTGAGAAGGCAGGTCCCCACGGGGAGAGGGTGGGGCGGCCTCAAACCTAGCGCCTGCTGCCTGGGCAGCCTACCCTCACGCAGCCGTTGAGGGGTCTAGGAGGCAACCGCTCTCGCCCAGGACAGGTCTCCCAACCCTTCGTCGGCCCTGATTCACCATCCAGCAAAGTCAAACCGTAGGGGCGCAGCATTGCTGCGCCCCTACTGCACGACCTGGGTGAAAAAACCGCCTGTTCCACCGAACATAACAGGTGGTGGATTCTGGCCGGCCAAGCGCCTTGCATTGCTGCCCCGGCTTGGGTACAATATGGCCCTCACGCTTGTCAACGCTTCGAGTGCACACCCAGAGCGATGGCCCAGGCGTTGGCGTTTCCCCTGGTGGCGGGGACGGGGGTAGGCGATGGCTCCAGACCTCAGGGTGGCGACTATAGGGGGCGGGCCAGGCGGTAGCTTCTTTGCCCTCTTCTTGCTCAAGTATGCCAGCGAACGAGGACTCTCGGTACACGTAGATATCTACGAGCCCAGGGACTTCTCCAACGCCGGCCCCTTCGGGTGCAACCGGTGTGCCGGCATACTCTCCGGGCGGCTACTGCGGAGCATCGGCGATCTGGGCCTGAGCATCCCGAAGCGGGTTATCCAGAGCGAGGTAGGTGCCTACAGTGTTTTTAGTCCCTATGGCGCCATCGAGGTGACCAGTCCCGAGCCTGGGGGCAAGACCTACAGCATTTACCGGGGTGGCGGCCCGCTGCGGGCGCCACTGGAGCCGGACCAGGGCTTCGATCGTTTCCTCCTTGACGAGGCATTGCTGCGTGGTGCCCAGTGGCGACGCTTGCGGGTGAAGGCGGCGCGGCTCCGGCCGCGGCCCGCCGTGCTGGCGGGGGACCAGTGGCAGGAGTACGATCTGCTGGCGCTGTGCACGGGCCTGAACTTCGGGCGCCTGCCGGTGGAGGGCGTGGGCTACCGCCCCCCTCGGGGCCTGCGCATGTCCCAGGACGAGCTTCTGGCGCGCTCTGAGGATGTGGAGAGGGCCTTTGGCGACCACGTCAAGGTGTTCATCCTCCCTGCGTCAGCGAGGGTATTCGGGACCCTGGTGCCCAAAGGTAGCCGGATTAACGTGTCACTTCTTGGCCTGGCTGGCCCTCCCTCCGTGAGCGCTTTCCTGAGCCATCCACTGGTGGCCAGGGAGCTTCCCTTTCCCTACCAGCGGGTGTGTGGCTGCAAGCCCTTGATTGCGGTGGATCGGGCAACTGAGCCGTTTGCTGACGGGTTTGTGGCGGTGGGCGATGCCAGCGTTACGCGTCTGTACAAGGACGGGATAGGCTCGGCACTGCTCACCGCCCGACAGGCAGCGCACGCTGCGGTGCACCATGGGGTGTCCGCAGAGAGCTTCCGTCGCCACTACTCACCGCTCCTTTCGAGCCTGGCCCGGGACAACATCTACGGCCACTTGCTGTTCGGGATGCACCGGCGGCTGAAGCGCACCCCAGCGCTGTTCCTGGCTCACGGCGAGCTAGCACGCAAGGAAAGAGAAACGGCCGCACCAGCACGCCCCTTCAACCAGGTGCTCTGGGACCTGTTTACCGGTAGCCACAGCTACGGGCACATTCTGCGGACCGCCCTCGACCCCCGTTTCTTGGTGCGCTTCGCGGCTGAGGCCGCCCGTCAGCGCTGGAGGCCGTCCCGACAGGCCAGGCCGTTGCGCGTGGTTGTCGCGGGGGGGGGCTTCGCTGGTGTCTACACCACGCTGAAGCTGGAAAAGGCACTGAGGCGGTGGCCAGGGGTGGAGGTCACACTCATCAGCGAGGAGAACTTCTTCCTGTTCGCTCCGCTGTTGCACGAGGTGGCTACGGGTGGCATCGAGACCAGACATATCGCCCTGCCCATACGCGCGCTGCGAGGTAGTCGCCGGTTCCGGTTCATCAATGCCGAGGTCCAGTCTGTAGACCTGGAGGGAAAGCGATTGGTTACTGGACAGGGCGACCTGAGCTACGACTACCTGGTCCTGGCGCTGGGCGCTGCGCCTGGCAGCGGGTCGGGTGACCATTCGTCCGCTTTCACGTTGAAGACACTGTACGACGGGATCTACTTGCGGAACCACATCATCCAGCTCTTCGAGACAGCCGACAGTTGCCCTGACCACGAGGCCGAGACGCTCACCTTCGTCGTGGTGGGTGGAGGGCCGGTGGGTGTGCAAACGGTGGCGGAGATGCGGGACTTCATGTTGCGGCACCTACGGGCCAAGTACGAGAACGCGGGGCGCAGCCGGGTCCGATTGATGCTGGTAAGCCCTGACCCCAGGCTGTTGCCGGACATGGACGAGCACATCGCTAGCTATTCTCTGGCGCTGTTGCGCCGGAAGGGGATTGAAGTGAGGTTGGGCAGCCGAGTGACCAAGGTGTGGGACCAGGGTATGGAGTTGGATGGGGGGGAGGTAGTCCCGACCCAAACGGTAGTGTGGTGCGCGGGTACGCGGACCTGCGATGTGGTCCGCTCGTTGCCTGTGGCCAAGGACGGGGAAGGCAGAATACTGGTGAACGAAGGCCTGGGAGTGCCAGGGTTCCCGGGTGTCTACGCTCTGGGGGACAATGCCCACTTTGCCGATCCCGCTACCGGGCAACCGCTGCCACCGAGGGCGCACATCGCTGTGCGCCAGCCGGGGACCGTGGCCCACAACATTGTGGCGGACCTGGCGGGAGGACGTCGGAAGGCTTTCAAGGTCCCGTGGATGGCGGACATGGTCTCTCTTGGCTCCTACTCCGCCGCCATGAAGGTGGGTGGGGTGCGGGTCTACGGGTTTCCGGCCCGTGTGCTGTGGCTGGGGGGGTACCTCGCGCTGCTGCCTCGCAACTACAATCGTATTCGGGTGGCGGCAGACTGGTTCCTGTCACTGTTCTTTGGTCGGGACACCACTCTCCTGCGCCTGCCCTTTCATCGCCACGACAGGGGGAACGTCGGGGACCGAAAGAGCGAAAGAGACACCTAGGGATGTCTGGCCCTCGCCCTGCATGGCCTCTACCCTGTGGGGACGAAGGCCGCCCAGGCTCCTCAGCAGGCCCTGCCCTCAAAAGGCGCTGGCGTCCCATGCCCTTGGGCATGGTGTAGCCTGCAACGCTCCGCGACTACACGCCGAGATGGACTTTAGCCTCTTTCCAGGGTATGGCCTTGCCCTCCTTCACCTCCCGGATACTGCGGCGCAGTTGCTCCACAGCTTCATCGTCGCTGAGAACCCCCAGTGTCTCCATGATTGACTCGTAGTCCTCCCAGGTCATGATGGCAAGGACGGGCTTGCCCCTGCGGGTGACGGCCACCGTAGCTGGACGTGCCTCCAGCTTCTCGGGCAGCTTCGTTAGCCCCCGCCGGGCGTCTACCATGGTGATTCGCTCCGTCTTCCTAGGTGTAGTCATGTCCGCTCCTCCTACAGCAGCCCCCGCCGTACGAGCCACTGGGCCAGGGCGTACACGTCGCCCCGGTTGCCTTTCTTTAGGATGCCCGCCGCTCGCACTGGTAGGGGCATGCGGAGCGCTAGCGGAGCGTCTTCAAGTAGGCGATCACCTCGGCCAGGTCGTCGGCCGACATGTGCCAGCGGGGCATGGCGGTGTCCAGCGGTTTGCCCTGTTCGTCCAGCCCCGAGGTGATGGCGCGGGCAATGAGGCCGTCGTCCATGCCCATCTCGGTCAGGGCGGAGTAGCGGATGTCCGGCGCGAGCACGTTCAGCATCATGGGACGACCGCCGCGCCCGTCGGCGCCGTGGCAGGTGGCACAGCCACCGCCGTGCATGCGCAACCAGAAGGCGCCGTCGTCGAAGGGAATGGGCCCCTCGCTCCCTACGCCGGTGAAGAATACGCGTTGGCCGCTGCTGGAGTAGACTTCAAGGTCGCCGCGAAATGTCCCCGACGGGGCTGGCCGACCTAGCAGCATCAGCCCGGCTACGCCGACAATAATGAGGGCCAGCCCAATGAGCGGGTACCAGCGGGAGCGAGACAAGGCCGGCTACCCCAGGTCCCGCTTGCGCTCGTCGAACTCGGCCTTGGTGATCTCGCCCCGGGCGTAGCGCTTCTTGAGGATGTCCAGGGCAGAGTCCGCCCGGCCGGCGCCTCCGGGCTGACCCCCTGGCTGGCCCACCGTCCACAGCCAGCGGACCAGTAGCACGATCCCGGCGATGATTAGCCCCCAGAAGACGATCATCAACAGTGCACCCAGTGGCCATAGCCATCCGCCGGTGCCCCAATTACCCCACATCATGTTGGGCCTCCTTTTTGGTCCTCTTACCAGTAGCTATTATAGGCTGCGGCTGCGAACATGTGGTGTCCACAATGTGAAGAATGTGAAGGCTGGCGCTCCGTTCTCCGCCGCGCCGCCCGGCGTCCCAGAGGACCACTCGCAGCCGCTCCGCGCCGGGGTGTGGCGCTTGTGGTTGGCGGCCTAGATGTGTTGGACCGAGCTAGCGAGCCGCTGGAAGATAGCGACGAAAAGACCCCCATAGGGGCCGCTCGCGGAGATGTGGAAGCTATGCTGGCTGAGAGCAACGCGCAGGGCCTCTTCCCAACCATCATCGCCGGTCCAGAAGGGAAAAAGGACGAAGCACGCTGCGGGCCTGAGCACCCGGGCAAGGCCGGCGACACTGCTGGCCATGTGGCTCATGCCAAAGGTCGTGGCGGTGGGCCTGTCCCCGACGACGAAGGAGTCGGCACGGGAAGGGAAGGTCACGTGGGCCAGATCGAATGACCCGTCGCGGAAGGGCAAGCGTCGGCAATCGGCGCGAAGGTAGGTGTAGTGTGGTGGGGTCGAAGGTCGGGGAGGCGCCTCGGCCAGGTCCACCGAGACGTAGAGAGAGACGCTATCCCCCAGACGTTGGGCAGGGTGGGGCGTCCCCTCCAGCTTGAGGTAGCCCTCTAGCTCCAGGACTCTCGCCTGGGGCGGCGCCAGGCGCCGGAGCAAGGGGCAGTACCACTCGTAGAGCGCCAGCCTGGGGTGACGGTGGGGCGCGTCCGGTGTCGTCGTGGCTACAGCCCGTGCATAGGGAATACCTGCTTTCGGATAGCGGCCACGCTGTCTTCAGCGAACTTCCGCGCCTGTGCCTGGCTAGCTGGGGTTAGCTGCGGGCCCCGCTCGTCTCGCAGCCGCTTCAGGCCGTACCGCTCCTGGTAGCTCTGGGGGACCTCATCGGGCCAGTCGTGTCCGGCCATTACACCGTAGGCGAGCGTCCAGCAGCGGGCCACGGCGGCCACATCGTAGCCGCCCCCACCCAGGGCCACCCAGCGGGGGCACAGGTGGGAGATGTCCTCCACCACCTGGGTATAGCCTTGGGTGGACAGCTTCATATGGGTGATGGGGTCATCGAAGTGGGTGTCAACACCGAGCTGGCTCACCAGCACGTCGGGCCGGAAATGCTCGATGAGTGGCGGCGCCACGGCCCGGAAGGCCCACAGGTAGCTCTCGTCATCGGTATTGGGGGCCAGCGGGACGTTCACGGCATAGCCGCGCCCCTTGCCTGCGCCCATCTCCGAGACCTCGCCCGTGCCGGGGAACAGGTAGCGCCCGGACTCGTGCAGGGAGATGGTGAGGACAGCGTCGGTGTCGTAGAAGGCCAACTGCACCCCGTCGCCGTGGTGGGCGTCAATGTCCACGTACGCTACCTTGTGGTCCAGGGCTGTCAGCCGTTTGATGGCGATCACCGGGTCGTTGAACACACAGAAGCCGGACGCCGCCGCAGGGATGGCGTGGTGCAGGCCGCCGCCGGTGTTGAAGGCAACGTCCACCTCGCCGCTGGCGACCAGCTCCGCTGCGACCAGTGAAGCGCCCACCGAGAGCAGGGAAGCCTCGTACATGCCGGGGAACACCGGGTTGTCACCCCAGTCGCTAAAGTTGTACCTGGCGGGGTTGACCAGGAGTTGGCCGTTGCTGAGACTGCGCACGGCGGCTACGTAGTCCGGCGTATGGAAGGTGAGCACTTCTTCGTCGGTGGCCAGGCGCGGTGACACCAGTCGGGAGTTAGGGAGCTGAAAGGCGCCATAGGCGTCCAACAGCTCGTAGGTGTACCGCAGGCGGCTGGGCCGCATGACGTGGTCCTCCCGTAGCACGTGGCGGGACAGGCTTTCGTCGTAGATGTAGGCGGCGTGTCTCATTGTCTGGTCTTGGCCAGGGACTCCACCTTTTGGCGCATGCGCTGCCAGTGGGTGCCCTGCCAGTAGACCCTATGACACAGCGGGCACTGCGCAAACTCCCGTTGGGTAAGGTAGACGTAGGGGGGGACCTGGTCGGCCACAGCCGCTTTGTCCCTTGTTTCCAGGGGCTGGTTGCACTCGATGCACCGGCTGAACGCCCGACCGTTGGTATCGAGGCCGAGTGTGGTCACCACCTGGCGGAGCTGGCTTTCCACGTCGTCGTCCTGAATGAACATGGTGGGGACCACCCCCTCCGTGACGATGCGGCGGCGCAGAATATGGGTGTCCTTGGTGAGGATTACCCGCCCCTGCTCGTAGGCCAGGCGCACCAGTTGGTTGTCATCGCTGTGGGTATCCAGCAGCAAGGTATCGTAGCCCAGGACGCGCAGCCACTTGCCCAGGCGACCTACGTTGGCGTCGGCGATGAATTTGAACTCTGGCATGGTCTAGAGCCTGCGCTCCCGAAGGCGCTTTTGATCCTCTGCGAAGATGTGCCGTGGCGGATTATTCCAGTTGAACTGTTCGAAGATTTCCACTATTGCGTCTAAAGCAAGTTCATCCGTCCTTGAGACGAGGTCCTGAAGAGAGAACTCTTTCCCTACAACAATCGGTTGGTCGTGTTTCACTACAAATTCCGCAGAATGCAAACGGTTGAAGCCAAAGCTGACTAACTGGTGGCCAGCCACATTATGCAGGCTGATGGAAACAAACGCCGAGGGCTGGAGAACTTCCTTGCGAGCCAGCCTGGCCGCAAACTCGAAAATTTCTGTAACGGTATAAATTGTGGATACGAAGTCTAAATACCCAGCGTTTCCATGTTCTTCGTAGACGGCAAAGAGATGGACAAACTGCCCGCTGCGGTAGAACCTCCAGTATTCGATAAACTCTTGCCAATCTACACTGCATTCAACCCAATCGCTAACGTTCCGTGCTTCGTCAGGGCGCTGATAGGGATAAGGCCACCCTCGCCAGGAAACCACGCAGGATTGGACTAATTGTCGAACATCAGAGAGGTTCGGTATTAGGTCTGCCTTAAAACGAGTGGGCCGGATGACCACCCGCCAGTAGCCTTTGGACTTTATCGTGGTAAGCATCTCTTCGGAGTTCATAGCCCACCTAATTGCTCTTCAAAACGGGCCTTGTCAGTCGGACCGGCGGATATGCCTCCTGACAAAGAAACCAGCCCCCGCCTTTTTAAGGTTATCAGTTGGATGTCCATTGCTCGGTCGAGTATCTCCCGCATCTCGCTTTCACTGGACACGGCCGCGGTTTCGTACTTTCTCCGCGACCGAGTGTAAATGGTGCCTCTTTTCAACTCCTGACCATCCTTCCTGCACACGACAGGAAGTTGGTCGAATGCCTTGACCTGAATCACCACAAACCGCTTGCCGTCATTGTCAACTTGAGTGACGGTCAATTCCACACATGGGTCGGCATACTCGTTTACCTTCGCCATTACGTCGTCCTGAGCGAAAGAATCGGCATCTTCGGGATTCATGCCTTGAGGGGTGAACGTTTCGCCATTCTGTTCGACACCGAAGACAATAGCGCCCCCGTCAGGGATGTTCGCCATCGCCATAGCCGACTTTATGACTTTGGCCTTCGTGTTTGACTCTTTCCAGTTCATTGAACACTTGTATTCTCGGTTTCGGTCCTCGCGTCCGTGAAGAATGACTTCTACCAACGCCTGGTTAGCCATGTCTCACGCCTCTCGCTGGTGAACTCTTGTGCTCGTCACACCGTCACCCTCATATCACGGTAGCCTGTCCTGATGTTGGCGCGCAACTCCCGGGCGATGCGGGCCAGGGCCTGCCCGATCTCGTGCTCCAGGGGTGGGCTCATATGTATCACCACCACAGGCGGCAGGTAGCCCCAGCTCGCCTGAAGCGCGGCCAGCTCGGCCTTGAACAATGACGGAGTAAGGTGGCCGGAGCGCAAGGCGTCTTCGAGCCGAGCGTCGGTCAGCGTGACCTCGGTGATCAGGAGGCGAGGGGCTAGCCCAGCGCAGGCGTTGGCGAGGCCGGGGCCGGTGTCGCCGGTGTAAAGCAGGCTGCTGCCGCTCTTGTCGGAGAGCAGGTAGCCGGTGCAGGGCACGCTGTGGGCCATGGGCACGGGGGTCACCGAGTATCCGGCAACCTGGCTGGTCTTGTCTGGCTCCAGGGGCACCAGGCGTAGCGACGGTCTATCCGGAGAGGGGCGCTTGGTGAAGTCGGGGTAGATGGTGCCATCCATGAGGTGGCTGGCTACCACGTCCAGCACGCCTTGGGGCGCACAGACCTCTGTGGTGCCTGAGGACCAGGTGCCCAGGCCCAGCGTGGCCAGGTCGCGCACGTGGTCGAAGTGGTAGTGGGTAAGGAGCACCGCCTGGAGTCGGCCCTGCTCCTCCAGGGTCAGGCCGGAGGTGAGGCTGCCGGCGTCCAAGGCCAGCACTCCGTCCACTACCAGGGATGACAGACGGCTGGTGGTGGACTCCAGGTTGTGAGCGCCGAGGATGTGCACTTCCATGACAACCTCACCGCGAGGACAGGCGTAGGGGCGCAGCATGCTGCGCCCCTACGATGTTATTCCTCACGGGGCAGGTTCCCAAGCTCGTTGTCTCTCCCTGCTGGGTAAGCCCGCTCTGACCAGGTAGATGAGAGGTATGCTCACCACAGTCACCACCATCTTCACAATGTACTGCCCTCTAATGAGGGGCAGCACCGGCATGACTCCTGCAAAGGCCAGAGTGATGAACACCACGCTGTCAATCAGCGTGGATACGGCGTTGGAGGCCAGCACCCGCGCCCAGCGGTGACGGCCTATCCGCTGGCGCCACCAGGCGAAGACCTCGGTGTCAATAATGGAGGAAACCAGGTATGCAGTCAGGGAGGCGAACACAATGCGGGGGGTAGAACCCAGCACGCGGCTGAAGGCCTCTTGGCCTTCGTAGAAGGAGGCCGCGGGCAGGGCCACGGCCAGTTGCACGTAGCCGGCGAGCAACAGGTTGGCGGCTAGTGCGGCGTAGATGACTTGCCGCGCCTTCGCCTTGCCCAGTCGCTCGTTTATCAGGTCCAGCAGCGTGAACGTGAGGGCGTAGATGAAGACGGCGGCAGGCACCACCAGCCCGGCCACAGCCACAGGCTTGGACGCGGTGACGTTGGCGATAAGCTCGGCGGCCACGTAGAGGCTGATGAGGAGTATGGTCACGGCGCTATATCCACCGCTTGCGACGGAAGTAGTAGACCAGGCTGCCCGTGATGGCCAGCATCACGCCGAGGATGAGGCCGAAGCCCCACCAGCTCCCGGGAGGCTGCACTCCCAGGGGCAGGGGGACGTTCATGCCATAGAAGCCGGTAATCACCATGAGCGGGGTCATTATGGTGAGCACCAGGGTGAGCACCCGCATGGTCTCCTGCATGCGGTGGGAGATGAGCCAGTTCCCCGTGTCGCTCAGGCCCTCGATGACCTCCTTGGCGTCCTCCAGACCGTCCCAGATGCGTCGGATGTGGTCGGCGATGTCGCCGAAGTAGATGTCTTGCTCTCCCTGGAAGATGGGGCGAGGCAAGCGCTCCAGGTTCTCGATGACGGCGATCTGAGGGTGGACCACTCTTCGGAAGGAGATGATATCCCGTCGCACCATGGACAGCTCCTGTATTATCTGGAGCTGTGGGTTGACAAAGAGCAGGTCCTCCACCTTCTCCACGTTTTCCAGGACCTTGTTCAATATGGGGAAGCAATAGTCCACCAGGCGGTCCAGCACCTGGTAGAACAGGTAGGGGGCCCCCCGGGACATGACCTGCGCACGCACGTCCTCGGACAGGGTGCAGTCCTTGAACAGGGTGGCCAGCGGCTTGAGGTCCCCGGAACAGTGTACGGTGACCACATAGTCCGGGCCGATGAAAATGTCCACCTCGCTGGGGTTGGTCACCCGGTGTTGTTTGTCGAAGACAGGGAAATGGAACACGACGAACATATGGTCCCTGTATTCGTCAATCTTAGGACGCTGGATGCGGCTCAGGCAGTCCTCCAGGTTAAGGGGGTGGAAGCTCGGGTAGCGCCGAGCTAGCTCCTCGATGTCCCGGGCCGTGGGCCGCTCGACGTAGGTCCAGGTGATGTTCCCGTACCGGACGCTCTGGAGGTTGATTCCCTCGCCTTCTGGGAAGAGGCTGGCCTGCACCGGGGTCTGGGTAGCCGGTGCGCTGCCCGCGCGCAGGGGCCGCCCCACCAGCCAATCGAGCCCGTCTAGGACTGAACGTCGCTTAGGCTTGTCTGGGTAAAGCTGACTGCTCATGGCAGGCTTATTCTAGCACTAGCAACGGGGCCTGTCGCTCTGGGCGGGTTATCCCGCCAGAGTATTCGTCAACGGCGCCAAGCGGCTACGGCGCAGGCGCGTAACCAACGTAGGAAACAGCGATTCAGGTCGGTGGCGAGGTTGGCCGTTGCGGAGGGCTTTGCTCTTGGCTTCGTCTACAGTAGTCGGACCCGAGTCGTAGGTTAGGCACCTTATCGGCTGCATGGCGAGCAAAACGCTGTGGCGGTGTGGCGCAGCGGTGGGGTAGTGCGACAACGCGCACCAAGTCCGTTTGGCTGTCCGGCGCTCCTCTCGCAAGTACACAACGCTGCAACCTCCATTGGGCGGTACACGGTGCGGTGGACCGGTTGTTTAGACAGGGATCCGGGCTGGCTAAGAGAGACTACTGCCTCGTCAGCGGGAATCAGCTATTGTGCTTCTGGCTTCCTCAAGCTGCTTGCTGATCCTCTCCGCCTCCAGGGACAAACGCTCCCACTCATCGAAAAGGAGGGCGATTTCTACCTTCAAGAGGCGGTATTTCTCGCTGGAGGCAACCACTTGAGCAGCATCACCATACTGGTCCGGATTGGCGAACAGCCTTTCCATTTCCGCTAGCTGTGACTCATGACCCGGAAGCGCAACATCTATCTCAGCGATTCGCTTTGCGAGCTTTCGGCTCTCACGATTCAGCGTCTTCCGACGTTCCTCCTCTGCTCGGAGCAACTGTCGAGGGCTTTCCCCCAGAGGCCTATTGCCCCTGGGGCCCTCCTTCTGAGTCTTGTTACCGTTCTTCGGAGGTTGAGCCAGTGCCGCCAACAGTTTTGCCTTCGTTTCCTTCCTGTACAAATAGCCGTCATAATCGCCCAGGAAGACCTCAGGTTCTCCGCTCTCTATTTCAATGATCTTGTTAGCAACCTGCCCTATCAGTGTACGGTCATGGGTTATCAGGCAAATCGTGCCCTGATAGTTGTTGAGGGCGTCGGCCAGGATCTCCCGTGAAGCCATATCCAAATGGTTGGTTGGCTCGTCCATGAGCAGCAGGTTGCTCGGCTGGAACAGTATTCTGGCCAGCGCCACACGAGCCTTCTCTCCCCCGGACAGGACCGATATTGGCTTGTGGACATCATCACCACTGAACATGAAGCCACCCAGGGTCCGCCTCAGGCTCTGTTCAGGTTCTTCAGGATTTGCCTGATGCAGCTCCTCGATGATCGTGTTGTTGGGGTTGAGGAGCTCAAGCACATATTGAGCGTAATAGGCCATCACCACATTGTGGCCCAGCATGCGTTCACCCTCTTCAAAGGGCAAGACTCCGGCCAGAATCTTGAGCATTGTTGTCTTGCCGGCGCCGTTGGGGCCGACCAGAGCGACCCTATCCCCGCGGCTCAGCACCAGATTCAGATCGTGGTATACGGTGTGCGTACCGTATGACTTCCCGACGTGTTTCAGCGCTATGACCTCGTCGCCACTCCGGGGCGGCTTCGGGAAGGAAAAGTGAATCTTCTTTGTGGCTCTCGGCAGCACGATCCGCCGCACCTTTTCAAGCTGCTTTATCCGGCTTTGCACCTGGCCTGCCTTTGTGGCCTTGGCCCGAAAGCGCTCGACGAATCGCATCTGTTTCTGGAGAGCCCGCTCTTGCCGCATTGCCGCGCCCTGCTTAATCTCAAGCGATTGCTCCCGCGCAATCAGATAATCATCGTAGTTGCCGTGATGAAGAATGACTTCACCAGGCTCGATAGACAGTACTTTGCTCACAACGTGATTCAGAAAGGTCCGGTCATGGGAGGTGACAATGACCCCTCCCCGAAATGCAGCCAGGTACTTTTCAAACCAGATACAGGCTTCAAGGTCCAGGTGATTGGTCGGCTCGTCCAGAAGCAGCATATCGGGCTTCATGAACAGAAGCCTGGCCAGCGCGGCGCGCATCAGCCATCCACCGCTGAATTCACTTAACGGGCGGTTGAAGCCATCCTGCTTGAACCCTAGTCCCGAAAGGATGATCTTTGCCTCGTGTTCCGGATTGTAGCCGCCGGCTGCTTCCAGGGCAGTGTGCAATTCGCCAAGCTCACGCAGTAGTTGGTCGCAGTTGTCGGTGCCCGTCTCTGCTGCCAACGCTTCCTGGGTTATGGCGATCCGGTGCTCCAGTTCGGTCTTCGTTGAGGAGTCGTTCATCACTTCCTGAAGCAACTGCCTCTCAGAAGACGGGCGGATGTCCTGTTTCAAGTAGCCAATGGAGATATTGTTCTGTCTAGATATCTGGCCCGAGTCAGGGGAGGATTCACCCGCAAGGATATCCAACAAGGTCGTTTTCCCTGAGCCGTTTGCGCCAATCAATGCGATACGGTCCCTGACATCTACATTGAAACTAACATCCTCGAACAGGACTCGGTCTGCATAGGTCTTGCTGATATTCGATACGCTTAGCATTTCACCCCACGTTACCAGTCATTATACCTTCTATGGGCACACCCATGGGGCAAGTGCGTATCTGTCCACCTCAGAGCTCCTCAGCCCTTAAGCTATTTGCGTGCAAGTGGTTTCGACCATTCCGGTCTAGGTCCAATCTCGTCCTGCCTAGAATCTGAAATGTACAAAAACCCTGCCAGAATTCTTATCGTCCTTCTCCAGGCGATGGTAAAGCCCTCTTATCTCCGGCTGAGCCAGAAATCGCAATACACGCTTCTTCAGTTGTCCTGACCCCTTGCCAGGTATGATTTCCACTAATGTAACCTTCTTCCGCACGGCTTCCGCAATAACCCGGTTGAGTTCGGCGTCGATTGCCGTGCCCTTGTCAAAGATGTCATGCAAATCCAATACAATCTTTGCCACAGGCTGATGTTCCTTTGCAGGTATCTTCTATGCGCTAGCCGGAGACGGGCCACTGACCACTGGCCACGGCCGCCAATTTATCTCCGAAGCTTCAGGTCATGCCCCAAGTGCCCCCCTACTTCTTGCGGTAGACATTCAGGCCCACCACTTCCGCGCGCTCAGGCAAGGGGAAATTCCCCTCGGTAGAAGCGATGATGATGGTCTTGCCAGAAGATGACGGCCCAAAGTCCTTAGTCAGATCCACCGTGATGGTTAGGGTGTTGCCTTTCACTGAAAGCTCTACGTTTTTCACACATGACCTCCATATGTCAGATAGTATTACCTAGCTCGAAGTTACCCGGCGTTTTGCAGCTAGACCGTGTCTGGACAACGTGCAAGATGTAGCCGATAAGCCTCTGGACAACCGCGGCGTCCCGGCGACAAAACGGTCGAAACCTCATAGGGCTCGGAACCTCATGCAGCCAGAAGAATGCGTTTTGGAGTGAATCTGGCTGCGGCTATTTCGTGTTTGCCTTTTCCTTCTGGCCGGGGGTATCTTCGGCCCAACTGGCCCTGTCCGCATTCTATAGCGTCGAGATCGGGAAAGCGAGACCGGCCCTACGGCAGGGACGCAGCACGACGACCTTGCACAGCGACACCTGGATTGGGCCGGATCTCTGTCCTGTTAGGACAGTCCGGCCAAAGGGGGGCAGAACCCGCTTTTTTGTCTCACGGGTGCGGCTGCAGCAAGCTGGACTAGAGCAGACGGCGTCCTAGCGCCGCACGAGGTGGCTGAGGCGGGTCCACCAGGCCGGGGCGTCTCTACGCCCCGGGGGGATCACCTGGCAGCCAGCTGGAGGAGAGGGGAGCGCCTGGGCTAGTAGGGACACAGCAAGGACCGGCACCCGCGTGTGACCAACGTGGGAGACGCTGATTCAAGTGGCCAGACAGGCATGCTGCCGCAGAAGATCGCCATCTGAACCGGCGTGGACTATGAAGCCAGACTCGTTGGCAAACAAGAGCTTACTGTACTGCTGTTGTTCCAGGTTCCTCGTTAGCAACCATTCCTGGCCTTGCAACTCGTCATGACGAGCCTGGCGGCGTTGCGTGGGGTTCTCCTTGAGCCGCACGTGGGATATGACTAGTTGCGCTACGAGACCCTCTGAAGTCTCCTTTCCTAAGGAGTTCGAATTCGTAGTGACGAGAGATGCTGCTCGCATGTCGTTACAAGTGCCGGTGCCAGTGCCTCGAAGTACAAAACGTACGCTCTGATTGACGAGGGGCCAAGAGTCTGGTAGCCATACCCTCGATGAGCGATGTTGTTTCGGTCCGACATGAATTCCTTCAGCTTGGCTTCTGCTTTCGCACGGGTGTCATTGGGCGTCCTAGCTTGACCCCATTCGTTTATGGTCTCACATGAGCTAATTCGATTCCACAGGTCCTTCAAACCCAGCCTCTCTCCCAGGTACTCTTGCAGCACCGTGGGACCCGGATTCCGATCCAGGAGGCTAAGGGCTTGGGAGTTGAGCCTGTAGGGTGTTCCGCCAGCGAAACAGGAATTGAGGTTTGCCACCAAATGGGCGGGGTCCAGATGCTGGTACCGCGTCGCGTGTGTCAACACTTCTCCCGTGTACTTTACGTTGGCGTCCGAAATGCCGACTGGAAGATCCTCGTAACGAGCAATCACTCCGGGCAGCATGTCCAAACAACGTTCGGCCAGCGTCGTCACGAACTCCTCGAAGCTCGCGGCCAGACTCAGCACGGCTCCGTCGAAACTGATTTGGAATACCTGCGATCCCGTGTTTCGAACGGCTGTGGCCAACTGAGCGGCATCGGGGTCTGCAATGGCCGTCGGGTCTCCGCGACCGAACGCGACAATCCTTTCTGTCAGAGCCAAGTGGATCTGCAAATGAGCGAGGGAGCTCTGAAACGCCAAGAGAGCTGTCCTCATGGCTTGATACCTCAATCGGCTGATGAAAGGACGGACTGGATGATCTGAGCCATATGGGAGGACCTGTCGATTGTGGCTTTGCGAGTATTCGGCCTGCCGACGACGACAGCGTAGAATTCCGAAGCCGGATTCAGTGCATCCAAGGTGGCTTTCACAATTTGGCTGGAGCGCGCTCGAATGGCAGCAGATTGATGGAGGTTTCGGTACATCGCCACCATCACAGCGTCGTAGAGCGATTTGGACAGTGCCCCAACCTTTTGGTTCCTCTTGGGTGGCAGGCGGAAAGTCGTTGGCCCGTAGACCTCATAGCACAGGTTCAGGGAATCGGTGAAGGCCGACCTGAACTGCCCTAGCTGAGCAGGAGTAGCTTTCTTTTTGCGTATCATGCACTTGTCCAACGTCGCCTTCATGCCCCCTTTGATGTGTTCCTTCTCAAGCAGTGCGAAGAAACGAAGCACTAGCTCGTTGTCGCCCATCTGCATATAGTGCTTGTTCTTCGCCAGCGGTCCCGAAGGAGGTGCTTTCTCACGGGCCTCATGGGGTGGGATGCCCCAGATGGCCGTGAATCGTGGAATGCTAGCCAACTCATGCAGGAGGTCGTTGAAGGGTGACGCTTGCAGGCAATTCCTAACCTCCTGCGCGTTGAGTTGCACTCCGCCGGTGTTAAGGCGTTCGAACACTGCTTGGCGAAGGATGAACGAGCGCTCTTCATCAGGTGTGCTTTCTTTCAAGAGAACGATGGCCGAGAGGCTACGCCGTTCGAGGCCCGCCCGTATGACTGGCGGCAGCTCGCTTAGTCGCAGTCCATTTAGTTTGGGCAGCATCTCAAGCCCTTGCAGGGCGAATTCATTATTGAAGAACTCATGTATTGTTGACAGACGCTGCTGTCCATCCATCACTTCATAGATTGCGAACTCAGTTTCGTACAGGAAGACGGGTGGTACTGGAATATTCACCAAGAACGATTCGATCAGGCGTGATTTCTTCTTTAGTTCCCAACGACCACGACGCTGGTATAGCGGGGACAGGTTGATGGACTTGCGCACGGTAAGCATGTCCATGAGGTTTGGCAACAACAAATCGTTCCGTTGAACTACTATGCGCAGTGCGATGTCGCGGAACTCATTCTCCAAGGACACCCCAGCCGGAGCGCTAGTCCGCCCTTGTATGGTGTCCTCATCCGTTGTTTGGGTTCTCATATGCGTTCCTTCCTTAGCACGAGCGGTCACGAGAGAAATCGGCCCTTGGCAAATCCAACTAGGACGTGGTTCGCATGATTTGTGCCAAGCGCGCTTATGGTCAAGAGGGCAACCTTAGCTCAGGTTCTGTCTCTGGTGCAGTGGCATTCACCCCTCTTTCGCACCAGTGGAAACACGAGACCCTGCGGATGCCACAGATTGTGCATCATTTTCCTGTTGTCTGCAAGCCGTTGTCTCCCTTGGCAAATCTAGCCGCTCATTCGTGCGCCTAGCAGCGCCTTCAGCAGCAGGACGGCGGCAGCCTTGTCCAAGGGTTGGTTGTTGTTGCCACACTTGGGGGACTGGACGCACGATGGGCAGCCCACCTCACAGGGACAGGCCTCGATGGTCTCCAGGGTTGCCTGCCATAGCTCTCGTGCCAGCTCGAAGCCTTTCTCGCTGATACCTACACCCCCGGGGTGTCCGTCGTAGATGAATATCTGGGGCTTGCCGGTGTCGGGGTGGAGGGGGGTGGACAGGCCCCCGATGTCCAAACGATCGCACATGGCGAACAAGGGGAGCAGGCCGATGCAGGCGTGCTCGGCGGCATGCAGCGCTCCAGCAAAGTCCAGACCTGATGTGGCGATTTCCGCCTCCGTGGCTGGGGGTATGTCCCACCAGAAGGCGACGGTGGAGAAGTGCTGGGGCTCCAGGTCCAGGGGCTCCTCTCCCAGCACCTCCTCGGTGTACGGGCGCTTCTTGACGAAGCTCACCACCCAGGATGTCACCTCGACTGTGCCCAGATAGAGGCGCGTGGCGCCCATATCGGCCTCTCGCAGGATACTGGTCACACGAAGCTCTTCGGTCTCCCTGGCCTGGGTGTAGTAAGGTACATCGGTAGCCTCAACATATGCGGTGCGCCCGGCAATGTCCAGCTTGGTGACCAGGTATGTCTCGCCCTGGTGCAGGTACACAGCCCCTTCGTGTACCTGGGAGAAGGCCCTGGCGTCCTCGATGGACTCGATTAGCCGCCCGCCGGGCTGCTGGACGATGGTGTAGGTGTCCGCCGAGCCGCTGCGTATGTTCACGGCCTCGGCGGGGTATCTGGCCTGGGCAGACACGAACCACCGCCGGTTCCGGACATGGAGCCAGCCCTGCTCCTGTAGCTGGGCCAGACCCTCGGCAAACCGGGGACCGAACAGGTCGCGGTCGGTCTGGGTAAGGGGCAGCTCATAGGCCGCGCACAGCAGGTGCGGCAGCAGGATGTGGGGGTTGTTGGGATTGGTGAGGGCGCGCTCCTGGGGCTTGCCGAACAGGGCGGTGGGATGGACCATGAAATACTGGTCCAAGGGGTTGTCCTGTGCTGTCAGGATGCTCAGGGACCGCTCGCCCCGGCGCCCGCTGCGTCCCGCCTGTTGCCACGTGCTGGCTATGCTACCGGGATAGCCGCAGAGCACGGTTGCGTCCAGGCTGCCCACGTCTATGCCCAGCTCCAGGGCGCTGGTCGTGGCTACACCCAGCAGGTCCCCTCGGAAGAGGGCCTGCTCGATCCGTCTTCGGTCCTCGGGCAAATAGCCGGCCCGGTACGGCTGTATGCGCTCGGCCAAGTCCGAGTCCCCCTTGCCCCGGCCTAGGGTCTCTCGCGCGTAGCGGTACACCAGCTCGGCCAGGCGCCGGGTGCGGACAAAGGCCAGCGTGCGCACCCCCCGGCGGACCAGCTCTATGAACAGGGTAGTTGCCTCGCTAGTGGTGCTGCGCCGGATGCCTACGGCCTTGTCCAGCAGGGGCGGATTCCAGAGCACGAAGTCCTTGCCGCCGTACGGGGCCCCGTCGTCGGCCACCAGCTCGAAAGGAAGGCCGGTGAGCCGCTCCAGGTGCTCCTGGGGGTTGGCGATGGTTGCCGAGGCGGCTATGAACTGAGGGGTGCTGCCATAGTAGCGGCAAAGCCGCCGGAGGCGGCGCAGCACCAGGGCCAGGTGGGAACCGAAGACCCCTCGGTAGAGGTGGACCTCGTCCACCACCACGAATCGCAGGTGACGCAGGAGCTGGGACCAGGACTTGTGGTTGGGCATGATTCCCAGGTGAAGCATGTCGGGATTGGTGATAAGCACCTGGGCGGAGCGCCGGATGGCAGCCCGCTCCGAAGCTGGGGTATCGCCATCGAAGGTCGCCGCGACTACCCACGGGGCTAAGTCCCGCAGGGCGCGGAGCTGGTCCTGGGCCAGGGCCTTGGTGGGGAAAAGGTACAGGGCGCGGGAGCCAGGCTCCCGCAGCAAAGCGTCCACCACGGGCAGGTTGTAGCACAGGGTCTTACCGCTGGCGGTGCCCGTGGACACCACCACGTTCTTGCCCTGGGACAGGGCGTCCACGGCGGTCGCCTGGTGAGTGAACAGAGGCCACCAACCCTTATCCCGTAGGGCAGACGTGAGACGTGGATGGAGGCCGTAGTCTGGCTGGGCGTGGCGCGCTTCCCGTGCGGGGATGGCCTCCACGTGGGCAATCTGGCCCCGATATGTGGGCAGCGAGCGCAGGTACTGGAGGAAGGCGAGCGTATCCACGCTAAAAGGCCGGCACGATCTCCATCTCGATGTCCAGCACCTCCCCGTCTCCGGGGTTCTGGTCTATGAAGTGGGCCACGCGGGACAGTACCTGGTTGATGGTAGCCGCATCGCTGCCTACACAGCTCACCGCCAGGCAGGCCGTCTGCCACAGGTCCTGGTCGTCCACCTCGGCGATGGCCACGTTGAACCGGCCGCGGACCTTGTCTATGATAGGCCGCACCACCTGTCGCTTGCCCTTGAGGGACTGGTTGCCCGGGATGCGCAGGGTTATCCGCAGCACGCCTACCTGCATGGCCTAGTCCGCCAATACCAGGACGATTCCAGCCACGGTGAGCAAGGTGCCGGCCATGATGGTGCGAGTCACCTTCTCCTTCAGGAAAAGGATGGACAGGGGCAGCGCGAACAGGGGCGCCACGCTGGACAGCAGGGCGGCCCTGGCGGCGCCTGTGTTCTGAACGGCGGCCAAGAAAAGCAGCGCTCCCACTCCGTAGCCCAGGACTCCTGCCGCGAGCATGAGCACCCACACCGAGCGTCCGTAGCGGCGTAACCTCAGGCTGCCTGGGTCTACCTGCGATGTAAGGCCCAGCATGAGCACCGCCGCCACGGGCAGGCGGACGGCATTCGCCGCGAGGACGTTGCTTTGCCCGATGCTCAGCTTGATTATGGAGACCGATACCACCCAGCACAACGCCGCGCCCAGCACGAAGGCCAGACCTCTCCACCTCGATCGTGGTGCGCCTGGCAATGCGCCCTTCTGCTTACTCGAAGAAGTGATAAAGTAGATGCCGGCCAGCGTCAGCGGCAGACCTAGCACCAGGTAGGCGCCAATCGGCTCTCCCAGGAAGGCAATGGCGACCAGGAAGGTGGTGAGCAGGTAGGCTGACACCGACACCGGGAAGGCGACGGCCATGGGCAGATAATTGAGGCTAGAGGTGAATAGGATGTCGCCGCCCCCTATGCCTATGATGGCGGAGAGACCCAGGCCCAGGGCTGCCGGCGCGGGCATGGCGCTAAGGGCACCAAGCTGATTGGACAACGATAGCACCACGAAGATGAAGACGGCGCCCACGCTGACCCGTAGCGCGGTTGAGGTAACGGGGGCGAAGTACGGGGTCAGGGCCTTGATCAGCATGCTGCTGGCGGCCCAGCATAGGGCCGTCGTCAGGCCGGCGACTTCGCCTAGAGTTGTCAAGCTAGGGACCGGGCCGCAGACTGGCGGCGCAGCGAGGGTACATCCACTACGGGTGCGTGGCGCACAGCTTGGGAGTGCATACTACGCATAGTCTATCATGCCCATGTTGGCTAAAGGTGTCCCGTCAGCGGTTCGCTATGATGTATTGAGCTACGGTTTGAAGGGCATGGTAGGTCCCCTGGAGGGGTAAGGCGGCTATGAAGCACGTGTGGGAATGGAGTCTGGGGTGCAGGGTGCTGACCTGGGCGCGTTGGGTCGGGCATGGTGCTCGCGCTCCGTGGCTCAGCACACAGAAGTGGCCGCCTGCCATCTATGCGTTAAGGGTCCATGCCCGGACCAGCTCGCACCGCATGGCGGAGCAGGCCGCAGCCATATCCTTCTGGGCGCTCTTCAGTGTGTTCCCCCTCCTGCTGTTCATATTCAGTGTGCTCGGTCTTGTGGTGGGCGCAGAGGCCCTGGAAACCTACGTCGTGGACTACGCGGCCAGGGTGTTGCCTCGCCAGGTGGACCTACTCCGGACATTCATTCACAGCATCCCTGGCTCGGCCCTTGGCGTAGGGCTGGGCACACTGGGTTTCCTTTGGAGCGGCGCGAGGCTTTTCTCCGCACTCATGACGGGGCTGAACCGGGCGCACGATGCCAGTGATGCCGGCTTCCTGAAACAGAGAGCGGTGAGCCTGCTTTTGGCCGCAACTGCCACGGTGCTGGCAGGCGCGACCTTCTTGATCAGCTATCTGTCCTCGCTGCTGCTAAGCGCGCCTGCCACAGTTTTGTCCGACGCGTGGTTTGCCGTCCTGTCCGGGGCACTCAGCTATCTCTGGATGGCCCTCCTGCTCTTCTGTGCTATTCTGTTTACCTACCGGTTTGCTCCCAACCTACGATTGGCATGGAGGGATGTGTGGGTGGGGGCTGTTGTCACTACGGTGTTGTTGGTGCTGTTCCGTTTCGCGTTTGGGTTCTATGTGGCTACCCAGGACCTTAGCGTTTACGGCGCCCTCGGGGCGGTGATTATCCTCTTGACGTTCATCTACTTCGGTACGCAAATCTACCTGCTGGGGGCTGAGATCAACGCCGACCTGGTGACCAGGCGTCAGAGTGCCCAGAAACGGTGAGCGCCACCGGCCCTCTGGAGCCTCCGAACAGGCCCATGCGATCAGCCGTGCCTCAAGAGCACTCTCAAAGTCCACTCGCGCGGCGGTTTGTCGGGTTGCCTGCGCTCCAGTGCTGCTGCCAGCCCTTCTTCTACAAAACGCTTTTTTCAGTGCTCGTTCGTGCAAGGCGTCAGTCCCATGGCCTCGGCCGCATCCGCCACAGTCCAGGGAGATCCCTCCAGACCTGCATCACATAGGAGCAAAGCCCTTGCGTAGAGAAATCGTCTCCCATTGGCCTTGGCCGTCTTCGTCATGGCATCGAGCTCCCGGCGTTCTTGCCCCGTCAATGTCACCAGGTAGCGTGGGGTCATGGCAAAACCCTCCTTCGAGGTTTACCATGACTATGCCACGCTATACGGAATACCAGATGTTGGAGGAGACTCCAGCTAATACAAACGTCTTAAATAAGGTTGCATTGCCTGTGTTTTTCGTATCGGTGAGTTAGGGTCAGATGCATCGAACACCTAGTGCGTTCGTATTACTAATGGTCTTATAATTGTATGGTCTCACCGCATAGCGCAACAAGCGCTTACGGGCATTTCAAACTATTATGAGGAGCTTCCCGCGAAACGCGGTAGTTGGCCTGTTCGGACCGCGAGTGCCGGGGCAGGGCGAGGTGCCAAGAGCGGGTCTTTGGTCAGCTTTTGGGCCTCGTTAGACGCTGCAGGGGGGTCTA
>Ga0080064_1000555_pt1 | contig 95391 bp, 98 predicted proteins | sample Subgrocontami54m_FD_69260 | JGI IMG/M metagenome (GOLD analysis project Ga0080064, IMG submission 69260) | Subsurface groundwater microbial communities from S. Glens Falls, New York, USA - GMW46 contaminated, 5.4 m (SPADES assembly) (version 2) ...
TTCACCTGATCATTTATTTAAACTTCCGATAAGGCGACAGAAGGAGGAACTCTATGAGTCGTTTAAATTTCTTATTTACATCCGAATCGGTTACAGAAGGGCATCCCGATAAAATAGCAGACCAGATTTCGGATGCGGTACTTGATGCGATTATCGCTCAGGATCCAACCTGTCGCGTGGCATGCGAAGCGATGGTTACCACAGGATTGGCCTTTGTGGCAGGGGAGATCACGACTTCTTGCTACGTCGAGATCCCGGATATCGTCCGCGAAACGATTAAACAGGTTGGGTATACCCGTGCGAAGTACGGTTTCGATTATGAAACCTGCGCCGTGATTACGTCGATCCATAATCAATCGCCGGATATCGCAATGGGGGTGGATACGGGCGGAGCAGGGGATCAGGGGTTAATGTTTGGTTATGCGACCAATGAAACGCCGGAATTGATGCCGATGCCGATTCTGTTGGCCCACAAGATTACGAAACGGCTCACGGATATGCGAAGGAGCGATGTCCTTCCATACCTTCGCCCCGATGGTAAGTCGCAGGTGACAGTGGAATATAGAGATGGAAAACCGGTCCGGGTTTCTACCATCGTCGTCTCCTCTCAACATAGCCCGGACATTACCCTCAAAGAGCTGCGGGAAGATATTATTGAGAAGGTCATTAAACCGGTTATTCCGACTGAATTATTGGATGAGGAAAGTGTGATCTACCATATTAACCCCACCGGCCGTTTTGTCGTGGGCGGCCCACAGGGAGACACCGGTCTGACCGGTCGGAAGATTATTGTCGATACCTACGGGGGGGTTGGCAGCCATGGTGGTGGCGCTTTTTCAGGAAAAGATCCCTCAAAGGTCGACCGATCCGCCTCTTATATGGCCCGTTACATTGCGAAAAACCTGGTTGCGGCCGGGATTGCTGAGCGTTGCGAAGTACAGATTGCTTATGCAATCGGTGTGGCTGAACCGGTCTCGATCCTGGTGGATACCAAACAGACTGGAAAAATTTCCCAGGACAAACTGGTTAAACTGGTCAGAGATGCTTTCCCGATGACGCCAAAGGGAATCATCGAACATTTAAATCTGAGACGGCCGATCTACAAGAAGACGGCGGCCTACGGCCATTTCGGACGAAATGATCCGGACTTTACATGGGAAAAGACCGACATGGCTGACGCCCTCAAGCGCTCTGCAGGTCTTTAAAAGTGAAAACGGATGCACCCTTTATTTAAACTTTCTAATATAGATATGGAGTGGGTATGGACTACGATATCAAAGATATAAAATTAAGTGAAAAAGGAAAGCTGCGGATGGAATGGGCCGAGCAGAGCATGCCGGTGCTTCGCCTGATTAAAAAGCGGTTTAAAAAAGAGAAGCCGCTGGCCGGTGTTCGGATTTCCGCTTGTCTCCACGTCACGACCGAGACGGCGAATTTAATGGATACGCTCAAAGCAGGAGGGGCCGATGTGGTCCTCTGCGCTTCCAACCCTCTTTCGACCCAGGATGATGTTGCTGCGACGTTGGTCGATCATTACCAGATCGCCACTTTTGCCATCAAGGGCGAGGACAATAAGACCTACTACAAGCATATCCAGTCTGCCCTGGCGCACAAGCCGATGATCACGATGGACGACGGAGCCGATCTGGTCTCCACCATCCTTTCGGAGCAGAAGCAGTTGATCCCCAATCTCATCGGTGGAACCGAGGAGACGACCACCGGTGTTATCCGCCTTCGAAGCATGGCGGCGAAGGGGGTTTTGAAATTTCCGGTCATCTCGGTCAACGACGCCAGCACCAAACATTTCTTCGACAACCGGTATGGAACCGGCCAGAGCACCATGGACGGCATTCTCCGAGCCACCAACCGGATGGTTGCCGGCTCCGTCGTGGTCGTCGTCGGCTACGGCTGGTGCGGCCGCGGAATCGCGATGCGGGCGGCCGGGATGGGGGGGAATGTCATTGTCACCGAAATCGATCCGTTGAAGGCGATCGAAGCGGTGATGGATGGTTATCGGGTCATGCCGATGTCGGAAGCGGCCCAGATCGGAGACTTCTTCATTACTGTTACCGGCGATATCAAAGTCATTCGGAAAGAACACTTCGAGGTGATGAAGGACGGCGCCATCATTTGCAACTCGGGTCACTTCAACGTCGAAATCGATATTCCCGCTCTCGAGAAGCTCTCCAAGCGGAAGCGGACGATCCGGGAATTTGTCGAAGAGTACACCCTCTCGGATGGACGGAAAGTCAACCTGCTCGGCGAGGGACGCCTGATCAACCTCGCCTCGGCCGAAGGGCATCCTTCCAGCGTGATGGACATGAGTTTCGCGAACCAGGCTCTCTCCGCAGAATATCTTGTTCAGAACGCTAAGGGCCTTGAAAAGAAAGTCTACCCCGTGCCCCCGAAAATCGATGCCGAAATTGCGCGTCTGAAGCTGGAAGGGATGGGAGTCAAGATCGATAAGTTGACGAAAGAACAGGAGAAATATCTGGCGTCTTGGGAAATGGGAACGTAGAGATAAGCAGAGCGCCGTTAAAATAGGTCCCCTTAAGCTAAATTTATCACGGCCATGCTTCCAGGGCCGACCTACCCGGCGGCGTTCCATTAACTTTTCGCGCTAGGGCCTACTTTAAGAAGGGCTGACTATGCCGTGGTTTAAAAAAGAAAAACATCTCGATGCCGAGACCCGAAAGACAAAAATTCCGGAGGGTCTTTGGGTCAAGTGTAACAATTGTCGAGAGATCATCTATCGTAAAGAACTCGAACGGCATGCGAAGGTTTGCCCGAAGTGCGACTATCATTTTCCCATCTCTGTGGATGAGCGGATTGGGATGGTGGTGGATGAAGGGAGTTTTGAAGAATGGGATCGTTTCCTGGCTCCCCTCGACCCGCTTAACTTCAAAGACGCTATCCGGTACAAAGAGCGCCTCAAAATGAACCAGGAGAAGACGGGACATCTCGATGCCCTCGTCATCGGCGACGCGAAGATGAATCACCAGGGGGTGGTGTTGGGTGTTTTAAATTTCGCTTTTATGGCCGGAAGTATGGGTTCGGTGGTGGGGGAAAAGCTGACAAGGGGGGTGGAGCGCGCCAAAGCAAAGCGCACCCCCCTCATTTTATTTTCTGCATCCGGTGGCGCCCGGATGCAGGAAGGGATTCTTTCGTTGATGCAAATGGCCAAAACCAGTGCCGCAATCGCCCAGCTCCAGGCGGAAAAGATCCCCTATATTTCAATCCTGACAGATCCGACATTTGGCGGCGTTTCAGCCAGTTTTGCCATGCTGGGCGATGTGATTATTGCGGAACCGAAGTCGCTCATCGGTTTCGCGGGACCCCGCGTCATCGAAAAAACGATCAAGCAACAACTTCCGGAAGGTTTTCAGCGTGCCGAGTTTCTTTTAGAGCATGGCATGATTGATATGATTGTTGAGCGAAAGAATCTCCGCGACACACTGATTCGCCTCCTTTCCTTCTTTTAGATTCTTTCCAGTTGTAATACCTACTTAATTTTACCTACTTACGCTCTAAACTCCTCCAATGCTATACTGAATGTAATATTAAAGACCTTTCCCTTTAACCGAGGAGTAAATAAATATGAAAGCAGGTGAAGCGAAGAAAGTAGCAGCCGACCTTAATGAAGATTCGATGGAGTTCTATAGCAAAGCCAAGCGGGCAGATTATACAAATGAAGCAGACGTTTATGATTTGAAAAGATTTTCAGACTTTCTTGGAAGATTTTATTCTGATTTGACCAACACAATTTTATTTGATGTCCTGGATGTAAAAGAGGGAGAAAAGGTATTGGATTTAGCGACCGGAACCGGAAGGGTTGCCGTCGGCCTGGCTGAAAAAGGAATCCGTATTCTTGGGGTGGATCTAACGTGGAAGATGTTGGAACAGGCTAGGAGGAAGGCGGTAGAGAAAAAACTAAAGAACGTTTATTTTAATGTCGCCAACGCACTCCATCTCCCATTCAAAAGCGATACGTTCGACAAAATCGTTTCCATTCGTTTTTTTCATATCCTCCCTTTTGCGATGCAAAAGTCGATCATTCAGGAGGTGAAACGTGTCTTAAAGCCGGGGGGAACCTTCACCGTCGAGTTTAACAGCCCTTTCGCGGGTCTTTTCTTATGGGCGCTCCGAAGAGATCATCTTGTCATTTGGCCGAGACAGGTTAAAGAGCTTTTCCAAGGGATGACCGTCATAAAAACAGTCGGAGTCATGCTTCCGGGTGTCGGCCGGATTGCAAGGATCAACGCGAAGGCCGCCTCGATTTTAGGCAGATTCTTCACCTTTTTTCCGTTCAACCACTTAAGCAACCAGATTCTCATTGTTGCCAAAAAAGAAGAGCTTCAATTCCAACCGGCATAATATCCCCCATGCGGGGAAGGAGAGATAAAGAGAAATAGTTCTTTTGAGGAAAAATAACGAAAAGCTCTTGATTGATTGACATTTTTTGGCCTCTATGATAGCCTAAAAAACCGATTTAATCAGGAGCTTGGATGGTATACCCTTCTTTCGAAACATTCTGTCAAAAGGCCAAAGAGGGCAATCTCGTCCCCATTTACCGGGAGATCCTGGCAGACACAGAAACCCCCGTCTCGGCCTTTCTGAAGATGAGAAAAGGGGCCTACGCCTACCTCTTGGAGAGCATTGAAGGAGGAGAAAAGTGGGGGAGGTATTCATTTCTCGGCACCGACCCCTCCATTGTCGTCAGGGGAAACGGGCGTCACGTTGAGGTGATCCGGGATGGAAAGGCCGAAGAGATCTCGGTTGACGGAAACCCGCTTCTGGTATTAAAAAAAATTCTATCGGACTTCAAGCCGGTTGAGATGGAGGGCCTCCCCCGATTTTTCGGAGGAGCCGTCGGATATCTCGGTTATGAGATGGTCCGGTTTTTCGAACCGGTTCAGTTTAAAGTAACCCCTAGCGCGATAAATCCAAGGGAACGCCGGAAATCTTCGCTTGAAGAGACTTATGTTCACGGCGCTCCTCTTAAGGGACCCGTCTCATCAAATCCTGATTTTTTTTTCCTTCTAACCGATACGCTCCTGATTTTTGATAATGTAAAGCACCGAATCAAGGTGGTCTCCAATGCCTTTATTCAAGACGGAAACTTAAAAGAGGCGTACGAAAACTCCATAAAAAAAATAGACGCCATGATTGCCCGGTTAAACCGCCCCTTAACCGAAGTCCGCGCCGAAAAGAAAAAAGAACCGGAAGAGGGGCGGTCAGGAACGCCGCGTTCAAATTTTACCCGTGATGAATTCAAAAAGGCGGTTCTTTTCGCGAAAGAGTATATTGAAGCGGGGGATATTTTCCAGGTACAGCTCTCCCAGCGATTTTCAACCCAACTGAACACCGATCCATTTACGGTCTACCGCGCTCTTCGGAGTATCAATCCCTCGCCCTACATGTACTACCTTCAATTTGATCAGCTGCACGTAGTAGGTACTTCTCCTGAGGTGTTGGTTCGGCTGGAGGGAAACCAGGTGGAGACCCGTCCGATTGCCGGCACCCGGCGGCGGGGAAAGACCTCGCAGGAGGACCTGGCTCTGGAAAAAGAGCTTTTGTCCGATCCGAAAGAGCGGGCCGAGCATGTCATGCTGATCGACCTGGGACGAAACGACATCGGGCGTGTCTGTGATTACGGAACGGTGAAAGTCGACGAATTGATGGTGATTGAGCGCTACTCCCACGTCATGCATATCGTTTCGAATGTGGTCGGGCTGTTGGAAAAAGGCAAAGACGCCTTTGATGTGCTGCAAGCCTGTTTCCCGGCCGGCACCGTCACCGGCGCGCCGAAGATCCGCGCGATGGAAATCATTGATGAACTGGAGCCGGAAGGCCGGGGTCTCTATGCCGGGGCCGTCGGCTATTTTAGCTTTCAGGGGAACCTGGATACCTGTATCACCATCCGAACGATCATCGTTGAAGGGAATCGGGCGACGGTCCAGGCCGCGGCAGGGATCGTCGCCGATTCCGACCCCGATCGTGAGTACGAAGAGACAATGAACAAAGCCAAGGCGATGCTCGCCGCCATTGAACTGGCAGAAAGAGGCCTCGAGTGATAAACGTTAAACGTGAATCGTTATTCGTTAAACGTAAAAGATTTAGAATTTCCGAATAACGTTTGACGATTCACGAATCACCTTCAGGGTAACCACGATGCTTCTAGTGATCGACAATTACGATTCTTTCACCTACAATCTGGTCCAGTACCTCGGTGAAATGGGGGCGCAGATGGCCATTTACCGAAATGACCAGATCACCCTCCATGAAATTGAAGCGATGCGGCCGGAGAAGATCGTCATCTCTCCCGGTCCCTGCACTCCGAAAGAGGCCGGCATTTCGATCGACCTCATCCGAAAATTCGGTCCCCAAATCCCGATCTTAGGGGTCTGCCTCGGCCACCAGGCCATCGGAGAGGCCTTCGGGGGAGAGGTCATCCGTGCTGCCCGGCTGATGCACGGCAAGACCTCAATGATCGAGCATGACGGCCGTTCGATTTATGATCGGCTTCCGAATCCGTTCGAGGCGACCCGGTACCATTCGCTCATCATCCGGCGGGAAAGCATGCCGGATGACCTTCAGATCACCGCGTGGACCCAGGAGGGTGAAGTCATGGGAGTCCGCCACAAGGTATTTCCGGTCGAGGGGGTTCAGTTTCATCCCGAATCGATTCTTACTCAGGTTGGGAAAGATCTGCTGAGAAACTTTTTGCGATTATCAAAAGAGCGCCGTTAAAATAGGTCCCCTTAAGCTAAACTTATCACGGCCATGCTTCCAGGGCCGACCTACCCGGCGGCGTTCACTTAATTTTCCGCGCTAGGGCTTATTTTAAACGTGAACCGCTAGCGGAGCGCCGTAATCTTCCGCGCCAGGGCTTATTTTAAAACAGACGCATCAGAACCAACAGATGAATCGATAACATAAGGGGTTGTGCGCCATGATTAAGGAAGCCATCGGTAAAATCGTCGACCGGATCGATTTGACGGAAACCGAAGCGGAAGGGGTGATGCGGGAAATAATGGAGGGTGTGGCCACCCCGGCACAGATCGCTTCCTATATTACGGCGCTGAGAATGAAAGGAGAGTCGGTTTCGGAGATTACCGGCTCCGCCCGGGTCATGCGGGAGAAGTCATTGCATGTCCGGGTGGACGATCCGTTGGTGGTCGATACCTGCGGCACCGGCGGCGACCGGATGCAGACGTTCAATATTTCCACCACGGTCGCGTTTGTGGTTGCAGGCGCCGGGGTGACGGTTGCAAAGCACGGCAATCGCTCCGTCTCCAGCTCTTGCGGCAGCGCCGATGTCTTGAAAGCCTTGGGGATCCAGATTGATCTTCCCCCCGAACGGGTGGAGGCGTGCATCAATGAACTTGGGATCGGGTTTCTCTTTGCGCCCCTCTTTCATGGCGCCATGAAGCATGCCTTGATCCCCCGGCAGGAGACCGGCATCCGGACCATTTTCAATATCTTAGGCCCGTTGACGAACCCGGCGCGGGCATCGATCCAGGTATTGGGAGTGTTCTCTCCTGGTTTGACCGACCTGTTGGCGCGGGTCCTGGTCAATCTCGGTTCCAGGCACTGCTTCATCGTGCATGGGATGGATGGATTGGATGAGATCACCATTACCGGAAAGAGCCGGGTTTCGGAAGGAAAGGGAGGGCGGGTCGTCGCCTACTACCTCGAGCCGAAGGATTTTCAACTCCCTGAAGGAAGCGTGAAAGACCTGGTGGGGGGCAATGCCGAGGTGAATGCCGGAATTCTTCTTTCGATTTTGAAGGGCGAAAAGGGGCCGAAACGGGAGGTGGTCCTGATGAATGCCGCGCCGGCCCTGGTGGCAGTGGGAAAGGCGAAAACCTTGCAGGATGGGCTGGCCCTCGCGGCGGAGTCGATCGATTCCGGTATGGCTCTGGGAAAGTTCGATCGTCTGCTGGAAATGAGCCGGCTATAATCGGGTGCGATACTTTAACGGGGCGGGACCCTTCGAATGACCTTGCTGGATGACATTCTCACTGCCAAGCGCGAATCGCTCCACAGAAAAAAAGGGAAGCGATATCTCCAGGAGATCCAATCCAAAATTGCGGATGCCGATCCGACCCGCGGTTTTGAGCGGGCCTTATCGGTCCGTCAGGAAGGATCGCCCCGGCTGATTGCGGAGATCAAGAAGGCCTCCCCTTCAAAGGGGGTTATCCGGGAAAAATTTCATCCGGTCGAGATTGCGAAGATTTATGAAGGGGGGGGCGCAGCGGCCCTTTCGGTTTTGACGGAAGAACATTTTTTTCTCGGAAGCCCTTCTTACTTGGGCGAGGTCCGAAGCCAGGTCTCTCTTCCGCTCCTTCAAAAAGATTTTATTCTCGATGAGATTCAAGTTTACGAGGCCCGCGCCTGGGGAGCCGACGCCATCCTTCTGATCGCGGCTTTCCTGGAGCGGCGGCAGGCGAAAGATTATTTTGATCTGGCGCGGGAACTCCGGTTGGATGTCCTCCTTGAAATTCATACTGAGAGGGAATTGGAAGGAATCATCGAATGGGCGCCGCTGATCGGCGTGAATAACCGCGATCTCAGGACCTTCGTGACCGATCTCAAGACCACTTTTCGGGTCTTGCGGGAGATTCCGGACGATCGGACCGTCGTCAGCGAAAGCGGCATCCACTCGCGGAAAGAGGTCGAGCAGCTCTATGATGCGGGGGTCGATGCCATCCTGGTCGGGGAGTCGCTGATGGCGTCGGATCGGATAGAAGAGAAAATGAAAGAGCTTCTCGGGGTGTGACCGGTGCAGGTGAAGATTTGCGGGATCACAAATTTGGAGGATGCCCTGGCGGCGGTGGAATATGGCGCCGACGCCGTCGGCTTTGTCTTTGCCCGGGAGAGCCCCCGGTTTATCCCGTCGGACCAGGTTCGAAAGATCGTTTCGGCGCTTCCCCCTTTTGTGACCACGGTCGGGGTCTTTACCGCCGGCGATAAAAAAGAGATCGGCGATGCCGTTGCGGAGTGCGGCATCGACCTGATTCAGTTCCACGGCCCGTTCCCTTCCGAGGTGGTTCATGCTTTCTCAGGTCGGGCCATCCAGGTGGTTCGCGTCGCGGCCGGGAAAAACGAAAAAAGCCTGGAAGAACTGGCGCGCTATAAAGTAGGCCCTGAAGCGGTAAATTACGGCGTTCCGAATACCGTGCGGGCTTTCCTCCTGGACACCTTTCATCCGCAGCTTTCAGGAGGAAGCGGCCTTTCGTTCAACTGGGAGATTGCGCTTCAGGCGAAGAAGTATGGAAGAATCATTCTGGCCGGAGGGCTGACCCCGGAGAATGTGGAAGAAGCGGTGAGCCGGGTCGCGCCGTACGGAGTCGATGTCAGCAGCGGGGTGGAGATGAGGAAGGGGAAAAAAGACTTTACAAAGCTGAAGCGGTTTATCGAAGCGGCAAAAAGGGGAGGAGGGCTTCATGCTTCTTCCCGATAAAAAGGGGCGCTTTGGTCCTTACGGGGGCCGGTATGTCCCGGAAACCCTGATGCCGGCCCTTCAGGAGTTGGAAGCGGCGTATCAATCGGTTCGACGCGATCCTGCGTTTAAGAAACAGCTCGCCGACGCGCTCAAATATTATGTCGGACGGCCGACCCCCCTCTATTTCGCGCAACGCCTTTCGGAATATTTGGGCGCCGCGAAGATCTACCTCAAGCGGGAAGACCTCTGCCATACCGGCGCGCACAAGATCAACAATGCCATGGGCCAGATTCTCTTAACGCAGAAGATGGGAAAAACCCGCGTCATTGCAGAGACCGGCGCGGGGCAACATGGCGTGGCGGTGGCGACGGTTGCCGCCCGTGCCGGTCTTGCGTGCGAGATCTACATGGGAACCGAGGACATGGAGCGTCAAGCGCTCAACGTCATCCGGATGCGATTTTTAGGCGCCAAGGTCACTGGGGTGGACGCCGGCAGCAAAACATTAAAGGACGCGATCAGCGAAGCGATGCGGGACTGGACGACCCACGTCAGGAGCACACACTATATTCTCGGCTCGGTATTGGGGCCGCACCCCTATCCGATGATGATCCGTGATTTTCAATCGGTGATCGGGCAGGAGGCGCGCCAGCAGGTCCTCCGGGCCGAAGGCCGCCTGCCCGATTTTTTGATTGCGTGCGTCGGCGGAGGGAGCAACGCCATCGGCCTCTTCTACCCGTTCCTTTCCGATTCTTCCGTTCGGATGGTCGGCGTGGAGGCGGGGGGAAAGGGGATTACCACCGGAAAACATGCGGCGCGCTTCGCCACCGGATCGGTGGGGGTGCTCCATGGAACGATGACAACCCTTCTTCAAGACCGGCACGGCCAGATTCAAACCACCCATTCCGTTTCGGCCGGTCTGGATTATGCGGCCGTCGGGCCGGAGCACAGTTATTACCGGGAAACCAAACGGATCGACTATACCTCGGTGACCGATGAGGAGGCGTTGTCCGCTTTTCGGATCCTGGCGGAAACGGAGGGGATTCTTCCCGCTCTGGAGTCGGCGCACGCGGTGGCCCACCTGATCAAGATGGCGCCTTCCTTTACCAAAGACCACGTCGTGATCGTGAATCTTTCGGGCCGGGGTGATAAAGATGTTGACCAGCTCTCCAGGATAATCGGAGCGCCGTAATCTTTCGCGCCAGGGCCTATTTTAATCGGAGCGCCGTTAAAATAGGTCCCCTTAAGCTAAATTTATCACGGCCATGCTTCCAGGGCCGACCTACCCGGCGGCGTTCAATTAATCTTTCGCGCCAGGGCCTGTTTTAATCGGAGCGTCGCCGGAAGGCCAAAAGCCGAATCAGAGGATCAAACATGCCGAAGATTAAAAAGAAAAAGGAGGGGAAGAAACGTTCCGCCTCGGAAAAGAGCAGCCGCAGCAGTCTGGATAGGCTGAAAAAGATGATGGCCGCCACCAAGGCCCGGCTTGAAATTCTGGAGACGATGGAGGAGATGGGACGTCTCCTGAATTCAACGCTGGATGAAAGAGAGGTCCGAAAGCGGGCGATGGAGGCGGCCACCCGTTTGATGCATTCGGAGGTCGGATCGCTCCTCCTGATCGACCCGGAGACCAAAGAGCTTTTTTTTGAAGTGGCCCTCGGCGAAAAAGGGGAGAAGGTCAGCGAGATCCGTTTGAAGCCGGGAGAGGGAATCGCCGGATGGGTTGCGGAAACCGGCGAGGCGCAGATCGTCAATGACGCCCACGCCGATTCCCGTTTTTTCAAGCGGGCGGATGACAAGAGCGGATTCGTCACCCGGAACATGATCTGCGTTCCGGTGCGCCTCCGGGAAAAAACGATCGGCGTCCTCCAGGCCATCAACAAGAAAAAAGGGAAGTTCAATCAGGCGGACCTGGAAGGCTTCAGGGCGCTCTCCGGTCAGGTGGCGATTGCCATCGAGAACGCGGGTCTTTATAAGGAGCTGAAAGAGACCTTTTTCAATACGGTGTCTGCCCTCGGCGATGCCATCGAAGCGAAGGACGCCTACACGGGCGGCCATACCAAAAGAGTATTGGAATACAGTATGGTCTTGGGGAAGCGGTTGGGACTTTCCCCGTCTGAGATGGACAATCTGAAGCTGGCGGCGGCCCTGCATGACATCGGCAAGATCGGCATCGAGGATCGGATTCTGGGAAAACCGGGGAAACTCGATCCGGAAGAGAGCGAGGTCATGGAGAGCCATGCCGTCATCGGCGCCCGGATCGTAGAAAATATCCGCCCGTTGCGGGAGATCGTTCCGGGTATTCGTCATCATCATGAACAGTATGATGGAAAAGGCTACCCGGACGTTCTTAAAGGGGAAGAGATTCCCCTGATTGCCCGGGTCATCTCCGTCTGCGACACCTTCGACGCGATGACATCCGACCGTCCGTATCGAAGGGGGTTGAGTCCTGAAATTGCCGTGGAGGAACTTCGCGTCCATGCTGGTACGCAATTTGATCCGAACGTGGTAAAGGCTTTTCTTGCTGTGTATGAGAAGGGAGAGATCAAGCCGATTCTGCATCGAATCAAACCGGTTTCTCTTGCCGCTTTGCCCCGCCCAGGCGTAAGCAATTCGTCGTCGGACGGGAAAGGTCTTCTGAACCGCATTGAATCGACCTTCAAAAATATCATTTCGAAAGGGGAGAAGGCCCTGATCGCCTATGTCATGGCGGGAGACCCGACCTTGAAGCAGACGGAACAGATCGTCTTGGAGATCGAAAAAGCCGGCGCCGACGTGATCGAAATCGGCGTTCCCTTCTCCGATCCGGTCGCGGACGGACCGACCATTCAAGCAGCCGCGGAGCGGGCCCTCCGCCAAGGGGTGACGTTAAGAAATGTGCTCGATCTGGTTTCGACCCTTCGACGGCAGACAAAGGTCCCGCTGATTCTGATGACCTATTGCAACCCGATTTACGCTTTCGGGATAGAAGCCTTCTTTAAAGAGGCGAAGGGGGCCGGGGTGGATGGGTTAATCATTCCCGACCTTCCTCCCGAAGAGGCAAAAGAGTTCATCTTGTATGCACGGCGGCACTTGATCGATTTGATTTTTTTGATCGCGCCGACCACGCCGCCGGACCGAATTCAAAAGATCGTCAAAATCGGCGCCGGGTTTATTTATTATGTTCCCCTCACCGGGGTGACCGGCTCCAAACTGACCGACAAAGAGGCCGTTCGCGAGCGGCTCCGGCAACTCAAATCGATGACCGACCGGCCGATCGCGGCCGGTTTCGGAATCTCCACCCCGGAAGAGGCCAAACAGATCGCGCAGGAGGCCGACGGCATCATCGTCGGCAGCGCCCTGGTCAGAATCATCGAGACCTCCCATAGCGATCCAGATTATCTTTTGTCCCTCGCCACACTCGTTTCTTCATTGAAGCGGGCCATTCGCCCGTAACATCTGTTCGCCCCGTTCCAGATTTATCGATTCTCCTGTTACGCTTGCTTGACAAAACTTAAACGTGTGTTAAGCTCGCGGAATACTTAAATGCGGAATATTTAAATAGGGAGAGGATGGCATGATCATTCGCTTTTTAACCTTTCAAGGAGGCTGATCAAACATGAGACGGATTGCGCTTCTTGTGGCGGCATTTGGACTTTTCGGATGCGCCAGTGTGAACTTCAGTATGTTGAACCCTGGGGCGAAGGAATTCCATCCGAAGGCGATTGCGGTCCTCCCTGCAACGGTTGGAGAACATGAAGCTGCGAGGGATGTGATTGATGTCGTTGTGTCGAAGAGCTTGGCGGGTCGAGGTTGGTTTGAAAATGTCGTAGATGCTTCCACCCTTAAAGCGCAAGCAGAAAGCGCCCCGGATCTGGCGAACGATCTTTCGACCTATATCCAAAAGGTCAATACCCTGGGGATATCAGATTCGGCTCTTGCCGGCAAGCTTCACGGTTCCCTCAAGGCAGACGCCCTTTTCCTCACCTATGTGACCGCATGGGGCTATGGAAGGACGGAGGGGAGCAAGGTTGGACGGGTTGGTCTCGGCATCAAGCTGGTTGATGCTTCGACAGGGACGGTCATGTGGAAGGCAAACCATGAACTGGTTGAAGATTATTGGATTTTCAAGCCTAAACTTGATGGCATGGCCGAGGAGTTATTGGATCTTCTTCTAAAAGAAATGCCTCATTAAAAGCCGAAGGGGGATACATGAAAATGAGAACAGGTTTTCGGTACGGGGTCATTTTGATCTTAGGCTGTGTGTCTTTTCTCTCTCATGCGGAGGCTGGGGAGTGGGCCATCGTCGGACCGCGGGCATTGGGAATGGGGGGCGCCAACGTGGCGGTGGCAAACGACGCAACAGCCAGCTACTGGAACCCCGGCGCGTTTGGGTTCTTCAGCGACCCCACCGGCGGGGATTACGGGAAAAGGGACTGGAGCACCCAGTTCGGTGTCGGTGTGGGGGCGCAGATTCATGAAAACCTCGGAGAGGAACTCAACAAGATCGCTGAGTTTGACTTTAGTGTGCTAAGCGGTGGTCAGATCTCGGCGGCGGAGGTCTCCAACTTTATTCAGCTTGTGGACGCACTCAAGTCCTTTGATGCGAATAAGAACAGGGCTGCGACCATTCTGGTGAACGGCGGGTCGAGGGTGCAGATCGGTCATTTCGGTATCGGGGGATATCTCTTCGGCGCTGTTTCTGCAAAGGGCGATATCGACTTAGTAAATATTTCTCCGGTGAGCACAGGCGCGACATTTACGATCGATGATTTTACGAACCCCGCCAATTTCGGATGCCCGAGCCCGTGTAATACGGATACTCCCGGCGGGCTTGATTCCGCTCAGAGGGCAGAGCTTAACTCATCCCTGGTGGGACCCGGGGGACTTGGGTGGACCCAAACACAGGCAGATAATTTTATCAATGCGGTGGATAACGGCTTCGCTCAGTCTGGGGTGCCCCCTCCCGCGGATATTGTCACATCAATTGAATCGGTCACATCGCTTGCGAATACAGCGGCGGGGGCTGGCGGTGGCGGCTCCTTTTCAAACAACCAATCAAGACTCCTCTTTAAGGGGATTGCCATTGGCGAAATTCCACTCACCTATGGCCGCGCCATCACGGAAGACTTTGCAATCGGCGGAAATATTAAATACATGAAGGCGCGGGTCTATGATATATCGGTCCCCATCTTTGACACAGAGTTTGGCGATGCGTTGGACTCGGCCACCGACACCTATGTGGAGAAACAGAACTTCGGGATCGACCTTGGGTTGCTCTATCGTTTTGGTGATGATCTGCGGATGGGATTGGTAGGGCGAAATTTAAACAGTCCGAAGTTTGATGTTTTTAAAGAGAAGCCTCAGGTCCGGGCCGGATTTGCATATAAGCCCCTCAGTTTTGTCACCCTGGCCGCGGATATCGACCTGACAAAGAATGAGACGACGGTGGGGAGCGATTTTGGGTCACGGAACCTCGGAGGAGGGGTCGAGCTAAATCTCTTGAGAATAATCCAGTTGAGAGGAGGGGCCTATAAGAATCTTGCCGAAGACGATATCGGCCTGGTCTATACCGCCGGGATCGGCCTCAACCTCTGGCTGATCAATCTGGATATCGGGGCGTCGATGGCGAGCGAAAGCTCCAAGGTTGATGATAAAGACATCCCGAAAGAGGCAAGGGCGGAGTTCGCACTATCGATGCTTTTTTAGAAGCGGTCTTGGATTTTAAATTCTTAATTCTTCAGGAGGGAGATCCATCCCCCTCCACCTTTCCGTCTACCATCCGGATCATTCGGTCTGCCTGAGCTGAAAGCTTTTCGTTATGGGTCACCAGCACGAAAGTAATTCCCCACTCTTTGTTCATCTCTTTAATCAGGCTGAAGACTTCATCGCTGGTATGGGTATCCAAATTCCCGGTCGGCTCATCGGCGAGGACCAGCTGGGGACGCAGGATCAGCGCCCTTGCGATGGCGACCCGCTGCTGCTCTCCTCCCGAGAGCTGTCCCGGTTTGTGGGAGAGACGGCCGGAGAGCCCGACGGCCCGGAGCATCTCCTTTGCGGAAGTCTCGATGGTGTGCCGATCCATCCGGCGGATCAGACCCGGCATCATCGTGTTCTCCAGCGCCGTGAATTCCGGAAGGAGATGATGGAATTGAAAGACGAATCCGATTTTCTTATTCCGGAACTCCGCCAATTCCGCATCGGAGTAAGAGAAAAGATCAATGCCGTCGAATGATATTTTCCCCGAAGTCGGACGGTCCAGCGCCCCAAGGAGGCTCAGCAGCGTGCTTTTTCCCACGCCCGACGCCCCCACGATTGAGAGCATCTCCCCTTTTTGAATCGAAAGGGTCACCCCGTTCAGAATGACCAATTCTTTTCCGGCCATCGGAAACGATTTATAGACATCGACGACTTCTATCATGATTTTAAATTCCGGGATGAGATTCTGGCAATCTTCTTCGGCATTATTCGTATCGGAGCGCCTCGACAGGGTCGAGCTTTCCCGCCTGCCACGACGGGTAGATCGTGGCCACCAGGCCGATGAGAATGGCCGATGAGGCGACCAGGATCACGTCCAAAGAATGGATTTTAACGGGAAGGTGACTGATGTAGTAAATGTCTCCGGGGAGGGTGTAAAAGGTTTGTAGGACCCAGCAGACGCCCAGCCCCAATGGAATTCCAAGGATGACGCCGACCGCGCTGATAATCAGCCCTTCCAGCATAAAAATACGCATGATCGATTTCCGTGTGGCCCCCATCGCTTTTAAAATGGCGATCTCCCGGTTTTTTTCTACGACCGTCATCGTCAGTGTGCTCACGATATTGAACGAGGCCACCAGAATAATGAGAACCAGAACGATAAACATCATCACCTTTTCCAGCTCGAGCGCCGAAAAAAGGTTCCGATTGAGTTTCATCCAGTCGCGGGCCTGGTGGGGAAAGTCGAGCCGCGCTTCAATGTCGCGGGCGACGTCGCCCGCGATAAAGATATCATCGACTTTCACCTCGATGCCGGTGACGACATCCGGGAGGTTAAAAAAGTGCTGCGCCTCCCGGATCGAGATGTAGGCGAGGGAAGAATCGTACTCATACATCCCGGAATCGAAAATGCCGACCACCTGGAATTTCCGGATCTTTGGAATAAATCCCATCGGGTTCCCGAGCGATTTTCCGACCGATTCCCCTTCTTTGCCGACCGGAGAGACGATATTGATCTTGTCTCCCAGAAACGCGCCGAGGCGTCCGGCCAGCTCTTTTCCGACAATGATTCCCGGATAGGTTTTTGAAGGGTCGGCTTCCGGATCAATCTCCTCGGGGGGCGGGGGAGGATGGGTGAGGTATTCTAATTTTCCTTCGATCAGATTTTTCTCGATCTCCGTGACCTTGGCTTCCCTTTCGGGATCGATTCCACGAAGGACGACCCCAAAAACGTTCGTATCGGAAGAGAGAAGAACCTGCCTGAAGATAAAAGGGGTCGCCGCGACGACATGTGGCACCTTCACCACCTCTTCGGCGAGGCGGCGGTAGTCGCGCATGTCGTCCTGGGTCCGGTCGGAAATGACGACATGGGAATTGGTTCCCAGAATTTTGTCGCGGAGGTCTTCTTTAAAACCGGTCATGACGGCGAGGGTGGCAATCAGCGCCGCGACGCCGACGGTGACCCCGCCGATCGAGATCAAGGTGTTTAAAGAGATACTTTTTTGACGCTTCTTTGCTTTTAAATAGCGAAGCCCGACAAAAAATTCATAAGGAAATTGCATTTTAGGTAACGTTATTCGTTAAACGTTAAACGTTAAACGTAAACCAAAAGATGATCCACGAATAACGATTCACGAATAACCTTTAATAGGAACGCCGCCGAGTAGGTCGGCCTTGGAAGCATGGCCTTGATAATCTTTCGGTTGAGAACCTATTTTAACGTTCACTCCTTTCTGGTTTCATCTGAGGAAAAAGAATGACGTCCCGGATCGAGCCTTGATTGGTCAGGAGCATCACGAGACGGTCGATCCCGATTCCCTCCCCGGCGGTCGGGGGCATTCCGTATTCCAGGGCGCGGAGATAATCTTCATCCATCACATGGGCTTCCAGGTCCCCTGCCGCCCGCTGCGCCGCCTGCGCCTCGAATCGGGAACGCTGGTCGTGCGGGTCGTTCAATTCGGAAAAAGCGTTGGCGATTTCCCGGGAGGCGATGTAGAGCTCGAACCGCTCCGTCAGATGGGGTTGGTCCGGTTTTCGTTTTGCCAGAGGAGAAATTTCGGTCGGGTAGTCGATGATGAAGACCGGACCGGTCAGCCCCGGCTCGACGGTGAGTTCAAAGAGATCATTTACCCTTTTTGCGGTTGAGCTTTCCTCCTTTACCGGCAGGCGCGCCTTCGCCAGCAGATCGGCCACTTTTTTCGGATCGGCCAGGTCCTCCCGCGTGACCTGGTGCCGCTCCGCCACGGCATCCAGATAGGAAAGACGCCGCCACGGCGGGGTCAAGTCAATTTCTTTCCCCTGATATTCAAATTTCAATTGCCCTAGAACCTCCTGGGCGACGGTTGTAAAAAGCTGCTCGGTCAAAACCATCAAATCCTGATAGTCGGCGTAAGCCATGTAAAACTCAAGCATGGTGAATTCGGGATTGTGAATGGTGGAGGTCCCCTCGTTGCGAAAATTCCGGTTGATTTCAAAAACCCGCTCGAACCCGCCGACGATCAGCCGCTTGAGATAAAGCTCGGGCGCGATCCGAAGGTAGAGATCGACGCCGAGGGTATTGTGGTGCGTCACAAAGGGGCGGGCGGCGGCCCCTCCCGGGATCGGGTGCATCATCGGCGTTTCCACTTCTAGGAAATCGCGCCGGTTGAGAAAACGGCGGATGGCGTCGATGATTTTTCCCCGCTGCACGAAAACGGCGCGGACCTCCGGGTTTGAAATCAGATCGACATAGCGCATGCGGTAGCGGAGTTCCACGTCGGTCAGGCCGTGCCATTTTTCCGGAAGCGGGCGAAGCGACTTGGAAAGAAGGGTGACATGGTGTGCCTGAACGGTCAATTCATCCGTCTTGGTTCGAAAGAGAATTCCTTCAATGCCGACATAGTCGCCGATGTCGAGCTTTTCAAAGAGCTCGTAATCGGCCTCTCCCATATGGTCTTTTTTGAAATAAACCTGCAGCCGGCCGGTCGCATCCTGCAGGTGGCTGAAAGCGGCCTTTCCGAACCGGCGGAGCGAGATCATCCTTCCGGCGATCTTGTACGGAACCGGCTGAGCCTCCAGCATCTCCTTGGTGGCGTCCGGGTGCTTTTCCGTGATCTCGAGGAGAGAGACCTTCCCGTCAAAACGGGCGCCGTAGGGGGCGATGCCGGAACTGCGAAGGGCGTCTAATTTTTTAATCCGTTGGACAATCTGGTCGTTACTCTCTTCCATCAGAAACTCCACATAAAAATCAAATTATTATAGAGGATTAGGTGGATGACGTCAATCCAGAGACGGTTTGCTTGATAAAATTGGGACGGCCTGCTAAAATTCATTCACTTAAAGCAAGGGGGAGTCATTGTCTGAGTCGAAAAAGATCCATATGATTGCGATTTGCGGGACCGGAATGGCGGCGCTGGCCGGCTTGCTGAAGAAAGCGGGCCACGACGTCAGCGGCTCCGATACGCAGATCTACCCGCCGATGAGCATTCTTTTGTCCAACGCGGCGATCGTCTGCAAGAATGGATATGATCCGGCCCACATCGACCCGAAGACCGACCTGGTGATCATCGGAAACGCCGTCGGCAAAAACAACCCCGAGGTCATCGCGACGCTCGAGCGGAAGCTCCCGTATTTTTCGTTGCCGTCGGCTCTGGGGGAATTTTTCCTGAAAGAGAAAAAGCCGCTGGTGGTCACCGGGACCCACGGCAAGACGACCACCTCTTCCCTCCTGGCGTGGGTGCTGGCGTCGGCGGGGCTCGATCCGGGGATGATGATCGGGGGGTGGGTCAAGAATTTCAACAGCAACCACCGTCTCGGAAAAGGGCCTTATTTTGTGGTAGAAGGGGATGAATACGACACCGCCTTTTTTGACAAGGGGCCGAAGTTTCTTCACTATCGCCCTGATTCCGCCATTTTGACGAGCATCGAGTTCGATCATGGCGACATTTACGCCGATCTCACTGCCATTAAGAATGCATTTAGGAAGTTCGTCGCGCTTCTTCCGCGGGAGGGACGGCTGATGGCGGCCGCCGGAGATCCCGCGATTGCCGAGGTCCTTCAAGGGGCCCTCTGTCGGGTGGAGACCTATGGGATCGATGTCGCGGCCGACTGGCAGGCGTCGTCGATCCGGGTGGTCAACGATCTGATCGCGTTCGACGTTTCCTATCGGGGAAAAAAGATCGGTTCGATGCAGAGTCCGATGGCCGGCCTGCATAACTTGAGGAATGCCCTCTCCGTGATCGCGCTGGCCTATCATGCCGATCTTTCCTGGGAACAAATTCAGGAGGGGGTGCGGCAATTTCAAGGGGTCAAGCGGCGGCAGGAGGTCGTCGGGAGCGTTCGGGATATTTTGATCGTAGACGATTTTGCCCATCACCCGACCGCGGTTTCGGAGACGCTGGCGGCGCTTCGCCTCCGGTATCCCTCCCGGCGGCTCTGGGCTATTTTTGAGCCGAGATCGGCGACCAGCCGGCAGAATGTTTTTCAAAAAGAGTTCGCCGCGTCCTTCAATGCCGCCGACCGGATCGTGTTGGCCGATCTCTTTGCCCCTGAAAAGGTCGCCGAAGAGCGCCGCCTGAATCCAGAGAAGATCGTCTCCGACCTTGTTGCCCAGGGCAAAGAGGCGGTTTTTATCCCACAGCCGGATCAAATCGTCTCCGCGCTTTCAAAGCAGCTCCAACCGGGGGATCTGGTCTGCATCATGTCGAGCGGCGGTTTCGGAGGGATCCACCAAAAGCTGCTTTCAAGCTTGGAAGAGAAGAAGGCTTAAAATAGGTTCTAGCGCGAAAGATTAATTGAACGCCGCCGGGTAGGTCGGCCCTGGAAGCATGGCCGTGATAAATTTAGCTTAAGGGACCTATTTTAACGGCGCTCCGATTAAAATAGGTGCTAGCGCGAAAGATTACGGCGCTCCGATTAAAACCGACAACCTTCCATAGGTCAGCTTGAGCCGGATTGCCGAAAAAATGAAAGAAGGGGTCGCCTCCGGCGTTTTTCCGGGAGGGGTCCTCCTCATTCACCATCGGGGGAAGATCCAATTTCACGAGGCGTTCGGGTCGGCCGCCTCTCTTCCCCGTCAGGTTCCGATGACCCGAGAGACCCTGTTCGATCTCGCCTCCCTGACCAAACCGCTGGCCACCGCCGCCGCCATGGTTCTCCTGATTCAACGCCGTTTTCTGGCCCTCAGCGATCCGGTTTCCAGGTTTGTTCCCGGGTTTACAATCGGCCCCAAGAAAGAGGTCACCCTGTTCCATCTTTTAAATCACAGCGCGGGGCTTCCCGATTGGCGGCCGTATTATCAGGAGGTTGTGAGAAAGGAGGAGAAGGCGCCGGGATTTCTCGGATCTCCCGCGGCCAAAGAGGCGGTCTTTCGAATGGCCCACGCAGAGCCGCTGATCGATCTGCCCGGCGCGGCAAGCCGCTACAGCGATATCGGGTTCATTCTTCTTGGCGAGGTGATCGAGAAGGTGGCGCAGGAGCCGCTTCACCAGTTTTGCCGCCGTCATCTTTTTTCGAAGATCGATTGCCAGGCGACCTCGTTTATCAGTCGGGGGCGCCGGCCCCGCGCCTATCAAGGGAGATCCTTCGCCGCCACCGAAGCCGGCACCTGGCGCGGAAAAGTGATCCGAGGGATCGTCCATGACGACAATGCCTACGCGATGGGAGGGGTGGCCGGCCATGCCGGCCTCTTTTCAACGGCGGAGGAGGTTTACCGCCTGGTCCGCCTTTGGCTGGATTCGATCGAAGGAAAAGGAGGGCTCGACCCCGCGCTCGCCGCGCTTTTCGTCAGCCGTCAAAAAGGGAGGGGTGTCCCGGCAGAATCAACCTGGGGACTCGGATGGGATACCCCTTCTGCCGCGCATTCCTCGTCCGGGCGGCATCTCTCTTCATCCAGTTTCGGCCATCTCGGTTTTACCGGGACATCGATCTGGGTCGATCGGAAAAGGGACCTGATGGTCATCTTGCTTGCCAATCGGGTTCATCCCAGCCGGGAAAATCAGAAGATCCGCCAGTTTCGGCCGGCATTGCATGATCTTGTTTTCCAGGAGGTCGTCGGTGGATAAAATGAACGCCGTAATGTGGAGCGCCGTAATTTTGCGCGCTAGGGCCGATTTTATCTTTCGCTTAAGAGGCTATTTTAAAATGAACGCCGTTAACATAGTCCTCATAAGCAAAATTTACGGCGTTCCTTTAATCTTTCGCTTAAGAGGGTATTTTAAATGGGGTCGATGAAGAAACCTGGGCGGCTTCTTCCTGGGGGACGGATCGGGGTGGTCGCCCCGGCGGGCCGGGTCGATCTGATCGATTTGGAGAGAGGGGTGACTCGGCTTGAACAGCTCGGATTCAAGGTGCAGGTGGGAAAGCATGTCGGGAAAAGCCACCGCTATCTGGCGGGAAGCGACTGTGAGCGGGCCGAAGATTTCCAGGCGATGTTCGAGAATAAAGAAGTGCAGGCCGTTCTCTGCGCGCGGGGCGGATCGGGGACGGCCCGGATCCTCCCTTATTTGAATGCCTCGTCCCTTCTCCGATCCCAAAAGATTTTTGTCGGCTGCAGCGATATCACCACCCTTCTGCTCTACCTGACGCAATCGTTCGGGTGGGTGACCTTTCATGGTCCCATGGTGGCCGCCCAGTTCGGGAAAGAGCCCCCGCCGGCCCTGGAGGAAAACTTCTTGCGCATCCTTGCAGGGGAAAAGATCCAGATGCGGTTTCCGGGGGTAAAGGCGCTTCGTCCGGGGATCGCGGAGGGGATTGTGACCGGCGGATGCCTGACCCTCATCTGCACGACCATCGGCACCCCTTACGAGATCGAAACCGACGATAAAATCCTCTTTATCGAAGATATCGATGAAGCGCCTTATCGGATCGATCGGATGCTCTTCTATCTTAATTCGCTGGGGAAATTTGATCGGGTCCGCGGAGTGATTTTCGGCCAGATGCCCCGGTGCCAGCCCGACCTCCTTCCGGAGATCATTCTGGATATTCTAGGTGAATACCGCTTTCCGATCCTGTTTGGTTTTCCTTCCGGTCATGGAGATGCCACGGCCACCCTTCCTTTCGGTATTTCCTTGCAGCTCGACGCCACCGCAGGAACCGTCACGCTTTTAGAGGAGGCGGTCTTTTGACGATTTTTGAGATGTAAAAAAAATGCAGAGTCCCCTGAAGCCGGTTTCCTTCCTTGTAAATAACTTACCCCAGCCATTTTAAAAAAATCTCTGGTTAAACAATCTGATCTCCTTGGTTCGAACCCCGACAGTCAATATCATAAAAAGTGCACCCTTTTTCATTTACCCTGCAGGTAAATCGCGCCAGAGCCGATCTAATCCCCTGATTTAACTGGCATAGAACTTGCGTATTGTACATTCCAAGAGAGACGGGGACGAAGGTCGCTACGATCTTCAAGATTAACGATCTTAGTAGAAAGGGTTGAAAGTATGAATTGCCCACGATGTTCCGGAAAGATGGTTCATGAAGACTTTTACGGTTTGGAAGATGAGTACGCCTGGTTTTATCCGGGATGGAGATGCGTTTATTGTGGCGAGATTGTCGACACGGTGATTTTATCTAATCGCAAGGCTTTGAATCGAACCCATAGAAACCGAGTTTAACTCTTTTTGTGGACAGCCATTCGATTCTGTTGTTTAGGGCGGAATAAGGTTTATCAAATGACACTTTACAACACAAAGGGAGGATTTTATGTGGAAACTTTTGACAGCAACAATATTTATTACTCTCATGTCGGTGGGTTTGGCCCAGGCAGAGACAGAACGCGAGAATTTCAGGGGTCTGTCGGCTGAAGCCCTTTCCCCCGGGACGTCCACCAAAGACCCGAGCATGGTAGACCCGAGTCAGGTGCCGACCGGAAGCACAACCGTCCTGGGGACCGTCACCGAAATGAAGCTCGATAAGCGGATGATCGAGATCGAGAACATGGAAGGGAAGAAACAGCAGTTTAAAATCGATCAGAGTGTAAAAAGAGAAAATCTGGAAAGTATTCACAGCGGAGACAACGTTAAACTTGTCGTTGCGGATCGACAGGGTGCGAAAGTCGCAACCTCTATTGAAAAACAAGGTTAAAAGAGCGGCTTTAAGCTAAAGCAACCTTATTCTGCCCTTTGGTTACAAATAAAAGCGGGTTTATACACGAGATGGCGGCCTCCAGTGACTGGCGGCGCTGCGGATCACAGAATCGTCCGGTTGACGCATCGGCTAACGAGGACCGGACGGCTCATCTACACCCATAAAAAACGGAGAAATTCCATGAAACAAAAAATGGCTCAGACATTTATTTTCATTCTCATGGCGGGGTTGATCGTCAGCTGCTCGACTTCCCGGGCCCAAAACAGCCGTTCGAGTGCTCCCTCCGACCGCGGCGCTTCCGCGTCCCGTCCGGCCGACTCAACACTGACGGCAAAAGTAAAAGCAAAACTTCTTTCGGACGACATGCTCAACGCCTTAAAGATTGATGTCGATACCCAGGACGGGACCGTTTTTCTCAGCGGCGTGGTCGACACCGCCGACCAAAAAAGAAAGGCGGTCCAGATTGCCAAGAATACGGAAGGGGTTCAGCGGGTTGAGGACAACCTGAAGGTTGGCCGTTTTGAGGGCTCTTCGTTGCCGAGTTCAAAACAGGTTCGATTTTTAGAAGATATTGGATGAAGCAAAGTGGCGCCCCCCAGCGGCGCCACTTTGCTTTAAGCTTTTCTGAAGGGTTTAAGCTAAAACGGAGAAAAATGAAACGGGCCTTATTTCTTTTTATACTGATTTTAGTCGGCACAGAGACAATAGGATGCGCCTTATCCTCAAAAAAAATCTCTCAAAGGGTGATCCAGGATTCAAATATTACGACAAAAGTAAAGACAAAGCTGGCAAACGACTCGGCCCTGAATCTTTTTAAAATCGACGTCGATACACGGCAAGGGATCGTGACGTTGGCGGGACATGTTCCGACGGAGGACCGAAAGAAGCGGGCAAGCGATCTGGCCACCTCCGTGGACGGGGTGAGGATGGTGGAAAACCTCCTGCAGGTCGGGCCGAAAAAAAAGACGGAGATCTTTGAAGACGCGGTCATCACCTCCAAAATCACTTCCGGATTGATCCGGAACCCGGCCACGCATGCTTTGAGCATCGACGTCGAAACCACCAAGGGACGGGTGGTGCTGACCGGCCAGGTTCAGAACGAAGCGGAGAAACGGGAGGCGGAGCAAATTGCCCTGAGTACCCATGGGGTGATCTCGGTTGAAAATCAACTGAAGGTCGCCGTCGATTAAAGATCCGGCCCATGTCGATCTAGCCGGCCATCAGGAACATCCGGTCCGTGTGACGCTGATCCCGAAGCGGGGCCCGCCCAGCTTTACCGAACAGATGACCCAATACGACATCATCATCAAAGCCGAAGACCGCGAGGCGAAGGCTTTTTACGGAACCCTTCCGGTCTACTTGAAACCGGGACGGCACGACCTTCTTATTTTTTTCGGTGGACCGACGGTGATCGGCTTCGCAGCGATTGGAATCGGGGAGTGGTTTCGGCGCCGCCGTCAATTTAGAATCGGCGGGCTCTTCGTGATGGGGGGAGGGATCCTGGCGATCGTTTCAGTGACGGCGGTTTTGGGTATTTTGATTATTTGAGAGGTGGTCAAGGCCCCTGAGATCTGATTACTGATGGGTCCAAGAAGAACCGACAGGGGCCAGGTCAGGTCTACGAACGCCCGTCCCTCTCGAACGGAATGTTAGACCGGCACATTTCAAGATGCACATGATGGGGCCGGGTCTACTAATTACGTAATTACGTATTAGAATTATAAAGTCAAATTCGTAGACATGACTCCAAAAGCGTTCTTTGTGATCCTGAGCGGTCGGCTCCAGTGCCTCGTTAGGCAGCAACCTCATTACTCGGAAACATCTATACCGGGAAGACCCATAGGACAATCAAGTTTAATTTCTTTATATGCTCCTCTGTTCTGTCCGGTGAGGGGAACATATTCAACTGTGAGTACCTGTTGCGCAACAATCGAGTTCTTAACGAACCCACCACTGTAACCTATGAGTTTCGTGATTATCCGGTTATCTCGTGGCTTTTCATACTTGAATCTTTGAGTTGTTACAGAATCACCACCGATATCCGAGTTGGTTTCAATTGCAACCAAAGTATTTCCTTCATTAGTGATTTTTAGATCGCCCCCTATTGTTGACGATCTCTCAATGATAATGGGAGATGCCACTCCATTGGAAGCAGGAGAAGGCCGACAGTCATTTATTGTGATTGAAGTTAATGAGCAGCCACCATTGGTGCAAACAAGCTCTTGTACGTGCAAAGCTGGATTGAGCTTTCCAGCTTCCTTTTGTTGAATTGTTACTCTAATTTTGGCATCCGGAATTTTTTGCTCGGCCCATGCAGAAATTATGGGGAGCATCAACCCCCCAAGTAATAACAGGGCGATCCTGGCGAACTTGCTTCTTGCACGATGTTTCATAACGCTCCTCGTATTTTGAACGTCGCCCAACCATTGATTAACTTTCCATTTTGCCCTGATAATGCGATATTGACGGTGTTTTCAGGCCGTTTTGCCCGCTGCCCGTTATCAGCGATCTCAGGGCGCCATTACGCAGACTTTATATGCCTGACGCGACGAGAAGTCAACAACCAAAGCTCCTCGATGAAGTCCGAAATGTGCTCCGGCTACACCACTACTCCATTCACACCGAGCGATCCTATGTGGAGTGGACGGTTTCCGCTTCTACCTCCAACCATTTCCTTTAGGTCATCATACGGTTCGTCCGTTTCCACGGCATGCGGTCGCGCGAAGACCTCTTGCCCGGCGAACTGAAGATCGAAGCGTTCCTGACCGACCTGGCCGTGCATGGAAACGTCGCTGCCGCGACCCAGAACCAGGCGATGGTTTTTGTCATTCTCTAACGGAAGATTTTTTTAATCAGCCTTCTCCAGAGGTAGTCGGCTGGGAGGGATGAAATTACTCGTCGATCTGGTCGCGGAGCGTTTGGATCTTCAGGTCTACAATATGGATCTGCTGGGACGCGCCTGCTTTCTGAAAAAGCGCTTTTGCTCTTTCCAGGTGGTCGATCGCCTCTTCCAAATTTCCCTTCGTTTGATAAAAAGTGCCGAGGGTCCCTTCGGCGTGCGCCATGCCGCTGATGTTGCCCGACATTTCTTGAATCCGGAGCGCTTTTTCCCCCAGTTGAATCGCGGTCGGCAGCTCCCCCTGGTCTTGATAGATCAGAGCGAGATTGATCAGCGCCGTCGCTTCGGACGACCGATCATGCAATTGCTGATAGAGCGCCAGGGCCTCGGATTGATAAGAGGCGGCCCGGTCGAACTTCTTCCGGTCTTTATGAATAAAGCCAAGACCGCTCAGGGAGACCGCTTCGCCCAGCGGATTGCCAAGGCTTCGGTAAAGGCGGAGTGCCTTGAGATGATACTCCTCAGCGGTATTCAGCATGCCGTCCCGGTAATATAAGTTCCCCAGCGCGGTCGATTGGCGCGCTTCGAGCCATCGGACCGGAATGGTCTCGGCAATTTCCAACGCCTCGATGTGGGCGGCCGAGCCTTTTGCCGTATCCCCCAGTTCATAATAGAATACGCCGAGCAGGGAAAGATCGACTCCCTGGGCGGTCCAATCCTGGACGGCGCGGTCGATCTTCAGCGCGCGTTCGAGCCACTGGATCGCCTCGTTCCAAGATCCTTTTGTGGAGAAAACGACGCCGAAGTTGGCCATGGCGGCGGCCTGTTCCTCCGGAACGGCCGACCGGAGAAAAGCCTGTTGGTATGCCTCCACCGCTTTTTCTTTTTCTCCCAGAAGAAAAAAACTGTTTCCGTACAGGAGATAAACGGCGCTGTTCTTTTTTCCCGGGGGGACCGCCTGAACCGCGTCGATGACCTTTTTGAATCGGTTTTCGCCGTAAGATTTCAGAAGAGGGGAGAGGCCTTCGGGAACCCCTTCGGAGAGGCGGAGAAGTTTTTTAAATTCGTCTATTTTTATTTGCCGGAGGCGGGCGCTCCCGGTTTCCCTCCCTTCATCTGAAGGAAGAGCGAACGGGGCGGCCGGCAGGTTCGCCCTCTCTCCGAGGAACAGGACCAGAAGCAAGGTAAGAATATGCCGTCGATACCGGAATCTGATTTCAACATCTCCTTTCAGAAAAGAAGAGAGGGTCACCGTATGAGTGCCTTTTAAAATAGGCCCTCAGAGGAACGCCGTAAATTTCGCTTGAGGGCCTACTTTAAAGCGAAAGATTATCAGGGCCATAGATCAATGGCCGACCTACTCGGCGGCGTTCCTTTTCAGGTTTGAATGCGCGCTCCCAGAGAATCGGCGTGGACTTAAAGCGAGCGTCGCGGAAGGAGGGGACGGATGAAACAAAGTGAGCAGGCTCGGACGATCAAACTAAGAAGCTTTGTAATAAACCCAAGGTTCTCTTTCGGCCAAATATCGATCTTCTCGGAAATTCAGTCGGGTGCGGAGCTCGGCGAATCCTTTTCTCTGAAGTCTTCGGGTCATATCGCTGAGTACCTCTTCGACCGTCGGGTGTTCATTCGACTGCGCCGTGAAACCCTCGTAACCGAAATGGCCCGTGTAACCATTTTCATCGACGTCGATATTGATATCGCGACTGAACATTCTTCCAGTCGGATCGAATCCTTCAACATGATGAATCTCGAACACCATTTCCAATCTCCATTGGTTCAACCGGTCGGATTATAGCCAATTCATTCTCTCTGATCAAGCTGTTTTTTAAAGAGGATCATCTTAAATCGGTCGGCGCGGCGCCCGCAGGGAAGAAATTTCTTATTCATCTTCCGTGCCGCGATCTGCCTTTAATTTAGGCAAGATGCTATTCTCCTTAGAAGGGCTTGCTATTCCGTGCGGCCGGGTGGCATTTATCCACAATCTTTCCACCAAGAATGTTGAAAACTCGTTCATTGACTTTTGGGAGGCCCCCCCTTATAATCAGCTTCCTCCAGAATATCTGGAAAGACAGAGAAATTTTTTCAGAAAGGTTTGACTTGGAACAAAAAGGAATCCGGCTTTCGAAAAATTCGGGGGTGGTGGTCGCGACCCTTTCGGCCGACAGCATTGCGAAAGAAGTCGGCATTGAAGTGGGCGACCGGATCACCAGCATGAACGGCAGGGAGATCAAGGACATCCTCGACTATCGTTTCTTGGTCGGAGAGGAGACCCTTCTCATGGAAGTGGTCAAGCCGAACGGTGAGGTCATTGAGGTCGATATCGAGAAAGAGCTCGACGAGGACCTTGGAATTGATTTCCCGGAGATGAAGATCCGGCAATGTCCCAATAAATGTTTTTTCTGTTTTGTCGACCAGATGCCGGAGGGACAACGCGACTCCCTTTACATCCGGGACGAAGATTATCGCTTTTCTTTTCTTTTCGGAAACTACATTACCCTGACCAACCTCACCCGCAAAGACAAAGAGCGAATCTTTGAGCAGAAAATGAGCCCGCTGTATGTTTCGGTCCATGCAACCGACCTCGAACTGCGCCGGTTTTTACTGGTCAACCCCCGTGCGCGCGATATTCTGAAAGAGATCGCCGAGATGGCGGAGCACGGCATCGTGATGCATACGCAGATTGTCCTCTGCCCCGGGATCAATGACGGCGCGCACCTTGCGAAGAGCATTGAAGACCTGGTCCGGTTTTATCCCGCCGTCGCCTCATTGGCCATCGTTCCGGTCGGGCTGACCCGCCACCGGGAAGGGCTGCTCAAAATCGAAGAAATCACCCGTGACGATGCGCGCGAGATGCTGGAGTGGATCAAGCCCTGGCAGAAGCGTTTTGAAAAAGAAATCGGCTACCCGTTTGTTTTTGCGGCCGATGAATGGTTTGTCAAGGCCGATCTCCCCTTTCCGCCATTGGAGACCTATCTTGACCTTCCCCAACTTGGAAACGGAGTGGGAATGGTTCCGCTGTTCCTGGAGCAATTCAAATCGATGCGTCCCTTTCTTCCCAAAAGTGTCGCAGAGCCGGTTCGGATTTTTTTAGCGACCGGGACCTCTTTTTCCGCCCATCTGGAAAAGTGTGTGAAAAGCCTTCGCATCCAGGGGGCGGAGCTGGAAGTCGTTACGGTTCTCAACCATTTTTTCGGAGATTCCGTTACGATGACCGGGCTGATTACGGGGAAGGATATCGTCAAGGCCGTTCGAGAAAAAACGCAAAAGACCGCTTCCGCCGAGGGCTGCGGAGAAATGCTCTTGATCCCCTCCGTGGCGTTGAACGAAGAGAAAACGCTTTTTCTCGACGGAACCACGCCTCAGGAGGTCGAACAGGAATTGGGCCTGCCGGTCCATGTCGTTTCTGCGGATGCCGAAGGACTGATGGGGTTTCTGCAGAATATTCCCGCCTACCTTCACCGGTAAACATGCCGCGGAGCCCTCAAGGCGGAATGGCGTATCGGATGGTTGGACGTTCCCAATGAAGCAGCCGCATATTTCAAAACAAACCGGATCGATCACTGGAAAAACCAAAACGCTCGGAATTTTTGGAGATCCGATTTCGCATACCCTCTCTCCGGCCATGCAGAATGCCGCCTTCGAGGCCCTCGGCTTTCCGTACCGGTATCTTCCCTTCCAGGTGCGCCCGGAAAATTTAAAAAAGGCGGTGCAAGCGATTATCCCTCTGGGAATTCAGGGGGTGAATGTCACCCTCCCTCATAAGGAGGCGGTGATCCCATTCCTGGATTCCGTGGAAGGGGAAGCGCAGAAGACCGGCGCGGTGAATACCATTGAAACCGCTTCCAACCGGCTGATCGGCCACAATACGGACGGGAAAGGTTTTTTGGCGTCGCTGTTTGAATTGAGCATCGACCCTTCCGGCAAGCGGGTCATCCTCGTCGGAGCCGGAGGCGCTGCGCGGGGGGTTGCGATTGCACTGCTTTCGGCCGGCGTATCGGAAATCATCCTAGTGGCGAGGAGCGCGGAGCGGGGAAAAGAGCTGGCCCGTTGCCTGGCCGCTCTCTCCTCCCGGCTGAAAATTTCGGTCCGGGGAATGGATTTTGAAAAAGAGCCTCTTTCCGAGCAGGAGCGTTCCACGCTGCTCATTAACGCGACCCCATTGGGGATGAAAGAAAAAGACCCTCTCCCTTTTCCTCCCTCCTTATTGAGCCCGGGCTGGATTGTGGCCGATCTCATCTATCGCCCTCATGAAACCCCGCTCCTGGGGGCCGCCAAAAAGGCCGGCGCGAAAACGGTGCCCGGGATCGGGATGCTGTTGTATCAGGGCGCGTTTGCATTTGAGATCTGGATGAAGGAAAAGCCCCCCCTTGAAGTGATGAGAGAAGCGCTCGACAACGCCTTGACCTCTGACGCGCCTCATCCTCAATCATTGTGAGCAGACCTCCGAGGAAACCTCTGGCCGATCGTGCCGATGCGGCCTGGAATGAGGCAGTGATATCCGAGATGGTCGTTCTTTTTCCCTGCTAAAATACGCGATCTTGCTGCTTTCCGTTTAATTGACAGAAATTGGATCATCGTATAGACTTTCTTCGTCATCTTAGATTCCTTTCACACCAAGATTTTTCGAATAAAACCATGTCTAAAGGGATATCGGGAAGCGGAGTCATCTTTGATCGGCCTATTCCTGTATGGGGTTCTGATTGATTCCTGAAAAACTTGGAAAGCTCATTGTTAAAGCCCAACTCATCACAGAGGATCAACTTCAAAAAGCCTTATTAACCCAAAAAAAAGAGGGTGGGCGGTTAGGAAGCGTCCTGATTCGCTTGGGGTTTATCGAGGCAACGAAACTCCTCAAATTTTTAAGCCAGCAATATGGGGTCCCTTCCGTCGATCTCGAAAAGATAGAGGTCGATCCCGCCGTCCTCAAGCTCGTTCCGGCAGAAGTGGTGAAGAAATATCTGGTGTTGCCCATTAAACGCTTGGGTGCGACGCTCAGTCTTGCCATGGTCGATCCGAGCGATGTTTTTGCGATCGATGATATTAAATTTATGACCGGTTACAACGTCGAGCCGATCATTGCCAGCGAATCGGCCGTGATCGATCAGATCAACAAATGTTATGGAAAAGGAGCCGGCGCGCTGGTTGAAAAGACAATGGCCATTGAGGCCAAAGATTACACGTTGGCCGACGCCGAAGAGAGCCTGTTCGACGACACGAAGGGGGAAGAGAGTCCCATGGTCTCGGTGGAGGACTTCGACACCGTCGTGGGAGACGCCCTTGAAGACATTGACGTCGTCGAAGACCAGGAAGACGACGCCGGCGGTAAAGACGTCGAGGCTCCCATCGTAAAACTGGTCAATGGGGTTCTTGTGAATGCCATCAAAGTCGGGGCGAGCGACATCCATGTGGAGCCGTTTGAGACGTTGCTTCGGGTTCGGTTTAGAATCGACGGTGTGATGAAAACCATCATGAATCTTCCTATAAAGATTAAGAATGCCGTCGTTTCCAGACTGAAGATTATGTCTAAATTGGATATTGCCGAGCGGCGTCTTCCACAGGACGGCCGGATTAAATTGAAACTGGGAAAAAAAAGAGAGGTCGACTTTCGTGTGTCGAGCCTGCCCTGCCTTTTCGGAGAAAAGGTGGTGATGCGTATTTTGGACAAGGGAAATCTCGCCCTCGATTTGACGAAGCTCGGGTTTGAGCAAGGAGCATTAAAAGATTTTACGGAAGCGATCAATGCTCCTTATGGAATGGTCTTGGTGACGGGGCCGACCGGCAGCGGAAAGACGACCACCCTTTATTCCGCTCTCAGCACCATTAACACCCAAGAGATCAATATCATGACCGCGGAAGATCCGGTTGAGTATAACCTGATGGGGATCAATCAGGTCCAGATGAAAGATGAGATCGGACTTAACTTCGCGGCGGCCCTCCGCTCCTTTCTCCGGCAGGATCCCGATGTGGTGATGGTGGGAGAAATTCGTGACTATGAAACGGCAGAAATCGGCGTCAAAGCCGCGCTGACCGGACATTTGGTTTTATCCACCCTCCACACCAATGATGCGCCGAGCACGATCAATCGTCTCTTGAATATGGGGATTGAGCCCTTTCTCGTTGCGTCCTCTGTTGTTTTAATCCTGGCCCAACGTCTCTGCAGAAGGGTTTGCTCCAAGTGCAAAGAGGCGGACGTAATTTTACCCGAAGCGCTTTTAAAAGCGGGAATGAAGAGTGAGGATCTGAAGGGGTTGGTTCTCTATAAGGGGAAGGGATGTGACGTTTGCAGCAAATCGGGATACAAGGGGCGGGTGGCGCTCTATGAAGTGATGCCGGTTAAGGAAGAGTTGCGGGAACTGATTTTACAAGGGGCCTCCTCCGATGAAATTAAAAAGAAGGCGATTTCTCTTGGGATGAAAACCCTTAGGATGAGCGGTCTTGAGAAGGTGAAAGAGGGCATGACGACGTTGGAGGAGGTGTTAGACAGCACTTTCTCGGACTAAGTGTTTCGGGTCCGAAGGAAATCGGGTTCATTCGGGTAAAGGCAGAAGTTTTAAAAGGGAAAGCCGCCGCTCCCTGAGACAGGTTTCAGCGGGCGGCTTCGACGTTTAACTGAGGAAAGAATATGGCCAACCTACATGAACTGCTCCAAACGATGATTGAAAAGGGAGCGTCTGACCTTCATATTACAACCGCTTCCCCTCCCCAAATTCGGGTGAATGGTCACCTCACTCCGCTTGACCTTCCGCCCCTCACCCCGGCGGAGACCAAGCAACTTGCTTACAGTGTTTTAACAGACGCTCAGAAACATCGCTTCGAGGAAGAAAATGAGCTCGACTTTTCGTTTGGACTGAAAGGTCTCAGCCGCTTTAGAGGAAATATTTTCATTCAAAAGGGCTCTGTCGGAGGGGCGATCCGGACGATCCCATTTAAAATTCGAACTTTTGAGGAATTGGGGTTGCCCCCGGTGGTGATTGACCTGGTGAAAAAGCCGAGAGGACTGGTGCTGGTGACCGGGCCGACCGGGAGTGGAAAGTCGACCACGCTGGCTTCGATGATTGATCGAATCAACTCGGAGCGCCATGACCACATTATCACCATCGAAGATCCAATCGAGTTCCTGCACCCCCATAAAAAGTCGGTCGTAAACCAAAGAGAGGTCACGTCCGATACTAAAACTTTTAAAGCGGCCTTGAAATATATTCTGAGGCAAGACCCTGATGTGGTGCTGATCGGCGAGATGCGTGACCTTGAAACAATCGAGGCGGCGCTTACCATTTCGGAGACCGGCCATCTGACATTCGGAACGCTTCATACCAATTCATGCGCCCAGACGATGAACCGAATTATAGACGTCTTCCCGTCTCATCAACAGTCGCAAGTCCGCGCTCAACTTTCCTTCGTGTTGGAGGGCGTTCTCTCCCAGCAGCTTATCCCCAAATTGAATGGTCAGGGAAGAGCCATGGCGATGGAGATCATGGTTCCGACTCCCGCCATCCGTAACCTCATCCGTGAAGATAAAGTTCATCAAATTTATTCTTCTATGCAAACCGGACAGGGTAAGCATGGAATGCAGACGATGAACCAATCTCTCTATGAACTTTATTCCAAGCGGATTATCTCGGCGGATGAAGCGATCGGCCGGTCAAGTCAGGTTGATGAGTTGATGGCGATGATGAGCCGCGGCGGGGGGATGATGCCGGGTTCCCGTGAACCGGGCAAAACAGTACGGGGATAATTAAGCATCGATTGATGATCGTTCGGAGAAAATAAGTGCCGGAGAATAAAGGAGTGATCCATGACGACTTTTGAATGGACTGGAAGGACGAGACAAGGCTCGATTCAGAAGGGGGAGTTGGCCGCAAACAGCCGAGAAGAGGTCATTGGCCTCCTCCGAAAAGAGAATATTTTGGTCACCTCCGTTCAGCAAAAAGCCAGAGGGCTTAAGATCCCCGGATTCGGCGGAAAAGTAACCGACAAGGATATCGTCATTTTTACGCGGCAATTTGCGACCATGATCGATGCCGGTCTCCCTCTGGTTCAATGTCTTGAGATTCTCTCCGCCCAATCTGACAATCCGATCTTGGCGAAAACGGTGGGAGAGGTCCGGGCAGATGTCGAAGGCGGGTCGACCTATGCCGATGCGCTTCGAAAGCATCCCAAAGTTTTCGACGATCTTTATGTGAATATGGTGGCGGCAGGCGAGGCGGGGGGTATTCTAGATACGATTTTAAATCGGCTGGCAAAACATATTGAAAAGGCAATGAAGCTGAAAAAGCAAATCAAGTCGGCGATGTTCTATCCGGCGACCATCATGGGGGTGGCGGTGGTCGTTATTGCGATCTTATTGGTGTGGGTCATCCCGATTTTTGCGAAGATGTTTATTGATTTCGGCGGAACTCTCCCTGCTTTGACGCAATTCGTTATTGACCTCAGCCATTTTCTGCAGCGGAACATTCTTTTCATTATCGGCGGTATTTTTCTGGCCAGTTGGTCGTTTAAAAGATATTATAAAACCCAAAACGGACGCTTTGCCGTCGATAAATTCGCGTTGAAAGTGCCCGTGCTGGGAGATCTGATCCGAAAGGCCTCGGTTGCAAAATTCACCCGGACATTGGGCACGCTCATTTCGAGCGGCGTTCCCATTTTAGAGGGTCTGGCAATTGTTGCCAGAACTTCCGGAAATAAGGTCGTGGAAAAGGCCTTATTGAATGCCCGCCAGGCGATCAGCGAAGGGAAAAACATTTCTGATCCGCTTGGGAAAGAAAAGGTCTTTCCTCCCATGGTGGTCCAGATGATCGCCGTGGGTGAAACGACCGGGGCCCTGGATGCGATGCTGAGCAAAATTGCCGATTTCTATGATGACGAAGTGGACTCCGCGGTGACCGCCTTGACCTCTATGCTGGAACCATTGATGATGGTTTTTTTAGGGGTTACGATTGGGACCATCGTGATCGCGATGTATCTGCCCATCTTCAAAATGGCGTCCGTCGTCGGTGGATAATCGGAAAGGGGGAATGGCAATATTTTGATGGGATCACATAGATGAATAAAGAGCAGAAGATTCTTTTTGGACGAATAAAGTGGTTGATTGTCCTGCGGGTTGTTTTGGTGACCGCCCTTTTGGGGCTGCCCCTTCTCCTTCAATTGAATTATCTTAAAAATACATGGTCCATCGCTACTTTTTATTTTCTCATCGGTTCGACCTATTTCCTCACGATTCTTTACGCCATTTTTCTCACCAGAGTAAAGCATCTCCTCATTTTTACCGCCCTCCAGTTGGGACTCGATCTTTTGTTTGAGACCGCCCTTATTGCAGTGACCGGAGGAATTGAAAGTCCCTTCTCATTTCTTTACATTCTCACCATCGTCTCCGCCAGTATTTTTTTCTACCGGAGAGGCGGAGGATTGATGGCAGGGGGCGCGACCGTTCTTTTCGGAATATTGATTCATCTTCAATATGCCCAATTTCTTCCGTTTAAGACCGGTGTCGGCTTGGAAAATAAAGAAATCCTTTACATGCTTTTTCTTTATATGATTTCATTTTTTACCGTTGGAATTTTAAGCGGGAGGCTCTCCGAAAGATTGCATGAAAAGGAGGTTGGTTTTTCAGACCTTCGCATTTTTCATGAAGACATTGTGCAGAGCATGTCGAGCGGCCTGATTACGACCGACCTCGAGGGAAGAATTACATCATTCAACCGATCCGCTTCCGAGATTACCGGTTTCCGTCCGGATGAAGTAATCGGAGCGATCTGGTGGGAGTTTTTTTCCTGGGAAGATGTCCGAAACCATTATCGCCATCTGGCGCAAGCGGAAGGGTCGCAGCGGTTTGAAGGAGAGATCGTCAATAAGAGAGGGGATCGCTGCCTGCTGGGTGTGACCATTTCCCCATTGCGCAATGAGCCGGGTGCTCAAATCGGAATTATCGGCACATTTCAGGATCTGACACAAATCAGAAACCTGGAAGAAGAGATGCATAAAAAAGAGCGATTGGCGACCATCGGGGAGATGGCTGCCGGAATGGCCCATGAGATCAGAAATCCGCTCGCCTCCCTGAGCGGCTCAATTGAAGTGTTGAAGAGCGAACTCCGACTGGATGATGAAAATCGGAAATTGATGGAAATCGCCGTGAAGGAGGCCGATCGGCTAAATTCGATCATTACCCAGTTTCTTCTTTACGCCAGACCGCTCCCTCCCCGGCGGAAGCGGGCCAATCTTCATGCGCTTTTATCGGAAACGGCGCAATTGATTAAAAATAACCCTGAATACGACGCGCGAATCAACGTGGTATTGCTTGCCGGCCGTGATCCGCTGATGATCATGATCGACCCGGATCAGATGAAACAGGTTTTCTGGAATCTTTCGATTAATGCATTTCAGGCAATGCCGGCGGGGGGAACATTAACGATTTCTACTCGGCGGACCTCTTCGATGCTGACGACGCAGGAGACCGGCCATAGAAAAGCTGAAAAGGTTTCTCCCTCGAATAAAGAGGAAGCAGGAGCCGGAGCGGATCGGGTCGAGATTCTTTTTAAGGATACGGGAGAAGGAATTCGAAAAGAGGATCTGCCTAAAATCTTTTACCCCTTTTTCACCACGAAAAGTTCCGGATCGGGTTTGGGCCTTTCGATTGTTCAGCGTGTGATCGAGGAGCATTTTGGAAAAATGAAAGTACAGAGCAGCCCGCAGGGAACTGAGTTTTTGATTACCCTTCCATCGGATGAGCGTGCAATGACACAGGCAAATTCGGAATCTCCTCAGATGACGCACACCCTCTCCCGCATTGAAATAAGGGCCTTGCCTCATTATTCGAGCATGGTAAAATAATTCATAAGGACTGGCGTTCCATATGGAAAAAATACTGATCGTCGACAACGAAAAAAGCATGCGGGATTTTCTCTCCATTGTCCTGAAGAAAGAGGGCTATTGGGTCGAGACGGCCGAGGATGGAGATCACGCGCTTAAATGTTTCGAGAAGGACATTTTTGATCTGGTTCTGACCGACATCAAGATGCCCAGGGTGAGCGGGTTGGAGCTCCTTAAGGCTTTAAAATCGGTTTCTTCTGAAACGGTGATCGTAATGATGACGGCATTTGCTTCGACTGAAACGGCGATCGAAGCGATGAAAGAAGGAGCTTACGATTATCTTACGAAGCCGTTCCAGATCGACGAGGTCAAGCTGATCATCAAAAATGCGTTGGAAAGAAAAAAACTTCGCCAGGAGAATACCCATCTTCGCCGCGAATTAAAAGACCAGGCCACTTTTACCCAGATCATTGGTAAGAGTGAAAAGATGAACAAGGTATTGGATCTCGTCAGAAAAGTGGCCGACAGTAAGAGCAATATTCTAATTTATGGGGAATCTGGAACGGGAAAAGAGTTGATCGCGCGCGCCATCCACTTTAACAGCTCGCGGCGCGACCGTCCTTTCGTTACCGTCAATTGCAGCGCACTCCCGGAGGCGCTTTTGGAGAGTGAGCTCTTCGGACACATGAAAGGGTCTTTCACGGGCGCCATCGGAAATAAAGAGGGGCTTTTTGAAGTGGCCCATGAGGGGAGCATCTTTCTGGATGAGATCGGGGAAACATCGCTTTCGATTCAGGTAAAGCTGCTGCGCGTACTGCAGGAAAAAGAGTTCCGCCGCGTGGGGGGGACAAAGGACCTGAAGGTCGATGTCCGGATTATCGCTGCAACCAACAAAGAGCTGGAGAAGTTGGTGGCGGAGGGGAGGTTCCGGGAAGATCTTTACTATCGGCTCGACGTCATCCCGATCACCCTTCCCCCTTTGCGCGAGCGCCCGGAAGATATCCCGCTCCTGGCCGATTTCTTTCTCCATCAATTCAACCAATCTCTCGGGAAGCAAATCGAAGGGATACAGCCGGACGCGATGCGTCTACTGGTCAATCATGAATGGAAGGGAAATGTCCGGGAATTGGAAAATGCGGTTGAACGGGCGGTTGCGCTGGCATCCAATAAGACCCTCACGTTAGAAGCTTTTAGCGAGGGGATGCTCAAACAGTCGCCGACGAGTCCGATCCCGGCAACGATTCCGGAAGAAGGGCTTCACCTGGAAAACCTGATCGGAAAAATCGAAAAGGAGCTTCTGTTGAAGGCGTTGCAGGAAACCCATTGGGTTAAGAAAGAGGCCGCAAAACTGCTTCATATCAATTTCCGCTCATTTCGATACCGTCTCGATAAATATGGAATCAAGAGAAATAAAAACGGGGCGAGCGGCGAAGCGGAGCTCGATCCGGATGATTCGGATTCCACAGACCCCGAAGAGCCGATGACCTAAGAATCATTTTGCCATTTGTCTTCGAGGCGAGTATAATTTCTCTCCCGATTGCCTCTGTCACCCCCACTAGAAGAACAAATGGAACCAAAAGAATTACTTATCTTGAAGGCTCCTGCCAAGATCAACCTTTACTTAAAAATAATAAATCGGAGAGAAGACGGCTACCATAACCTCTTCTCCCTGATGCAAATGGTGGGTCTCTACGATATTCTCACGTTCCGGAGGGAGCGCTCCGGAATCAGACTCCACGTCGAGAACGCTCTGCTGCCGTCCGACCGATCCAATTTGATTTTCCGAGCCGCAGAGTTGATTCAAAAAGAGGCAAGGAAGGCCGGTCATGGCGTTTCGAACGGGGTTTCCATCACATTGACTAAAAATATTCCGATTTCGGCCGGGCTCGGCGGCGGCAGCAGTGATGCGGCGGCCACCCTGATCGGATTGAACCGTCTCTGGTCGCTCCGGTGTTCCCGGAAAAAACTGGCTGAAATGGGGGCGACACTCGGAAGCGATCTCCCCTTTTTCTTTTCCGGTCCCACTGCTTGGGTTTCGGGGATCGGGGAAAAAGTCGATCGGATTCCGCCCCCCTCAGGGGGATGGGCAGTTCTCGTCAGCACCGGAAATCCGGTCTCCACGGCATGGGTCTATGAGCAATTCTCAAAAAAAATAGGGTTGACAAAAAAGGCACCAGATATTAATATGGTCGAACTTATCGCCCAACGAGCCGCGTTAAAGGATATTTTACGCCATCCCTATAATGACTTGGAAACGGTCACCCTCGCGGCCTTTCCGTATCTGATCCGAATTAAAAGGGAACTCCATGATCTGGGAGGAGAAGGGGTGCTGATGTCGGGCAGCGGTCCAACCCTTTTTGCTCTTTTTGCGACAGAGGGTTCTGCAAAAAAGGCGGCTTTTTCCATCGGAAAAAAGGGATCGGTGCGGGCTTGGGCAGTCAGAATATTAAGGCGATCTCCACTCTAACGGAGAGAAGGGACATGCCGCGGCATGTCTCTCCAAATATGATCATTTAAGTTTGGGGCGTCGACAAGCGGCAAGTCACGAGATTTTGGATCTCGCATTCCCAGGTTCGAATCCTGGCGCCCCAGCCAAAAACAGGCACCTGGAAGAGGCCGGAAATAAGATTCCGATTTCCAAGCCATTCGAAGCGCGGCTTGACCTGGCTGGTGGCCGAAATTGGAGAATGGACTGGGCGATCCGGGCCCGGCTTTCACACACAGGGTGGAAAATGCAGCGGTTGAAGCTTTTTTCCGGTAATTCAAATCTGCCCCTTGCCAAGGAGATCTGCGACTACATCGGGCTCTCTTTGGGACAGGCGACCGTCTCCACATTCAGCGATGGAGAGATTTTTGTCAAAATCGAAGAGAATGTGCGGGGAAGCGATGTCTTCGTCATCCAGTCTTCTTCTGAGCCGGTGAATAATCATATCATGGAGCTCCTGATCCTGATCGATGCGTTGAAGCGGGCTTCGGCGAGAAAAATCACGGCCGTGATTCCTTATTACGGTTACGCCCGCCAGGATCGGAAAGACCAGCCGCGCGTGCCGATCACCGCCAAACTGGTGGCCGACCTCATCGGCGTCGCGGGGGCCCATCGCGTTCTGACGGTCGATCTTCATACCGGACAGATCCAAGGCTTTTTTAACATCCCTGTCGATCATCTTTATGCTTCTCCCGTTCTGCTCGACTACTTCAAGAAAAAGAAATTCAACGACCTGGTCGTTGTTTCTCCGGATGCCGGCGGGGTGGAGCGGGCCAGGGCTTTTGCGAAAAGAATGAATGTCGGGTTGGCGATCATCGACAAACGGAGAGAGGGTCCCAATCGAACAAAGATTATGAATATCATCGGTGAGGTCGTCCACCGCGACATCCTTATTTTAGATGACATGATTGACACAGCGGGAACCATCAGCCAGGCGGCGGCGGCGATCAAGGCAAAAGGGGCCGGCCGGATTTTGGCCGGATGTACCCACGCGGTTCTTTCAGGACCGGCGCTGCAGAGGCTGAGTGATGCCCCAATCGATGAGGTGGTTGTTACCAATACCATTCCCCTGAAAGGGAAAGAAGATATCTGCAAGAAGATTTCTGTATTATCGGTGGCATCTCTCTTGGGCGAGGCAATCAAAAGAATCCACGAAGAGGCTTCGGTTAGTTCTCTCTTCGTATGAGAAGTAAGCAAGCATCCTGCTTTGCCGTGCGAGCGTTCGGGGTGTGGGCATTGGATTACCCCAAAGCAGGTTCTTTGGGGACCCCCTGAAAAGACCGTATCTACCGTAAGCGAGGATCTGGCTCTGCCAGTCCGAGCGCGAGTAGGGGTGGGGGGGCATATGACCACCCCGAAAAGCAGGCTTTTCGGGGACCCCGGTGCCCGCGCAGCAACGCGAGCATCGGACTGGCCCCCACATATAATAGAACACAGGAGATTTTATGCAAAAAATAGAAATTCAAGGCGAATACCGGAAAAATGTAGGAAAGGGCGTGGCCCGGCAATTGAGAATGCGCGGAAAAATTCCGGCGGTCCTCTATAGCGCAGGGGCCTCCACCCTTCTGACCATGGATCCCAGGGAGATCGATAAAGTGCTCCACTCCGCATCAGGGGAAAATACGCTCATCACGCTAAAGATGACGGGTGGAGAGGGAGAAGCGGCACGCGTCGCGATCTTGCGTGACTTTCAGAGAGATCCCATCACAGGCAAGGTCTTACATGCAGACCTTTTTGAGATCTCGATGAGCCAGCCTCTTCTGGTCAAAGTTCCTGTTGAAGTGACTGGAGGCGTGCCGGCGGGGGTCAAAGAAGGAGGGGTGCTTCAGCATAATGTGCGTGAGCTCGAAATCCGGTGTCTTCCCTCTTTGATTCCGGACCATATCCAGGTCGATGCAACCTCGCTGGGGATCGGCCAGTCGGTTCATGCGAAAGACATTCCCCTCGAAGCAGGGATAGAATTGATGTCCGATCCGGACCAGGTGATCGTCTCGGTCGCGGCCCCGATGTCCGAAGCCAAACTCGAAGAGTTGTTGGCCTCCGCCCCTAAAGAAGGGAAAGAGCCTGAAGTTCTCACAAAGAAAGAAGGGGAAGAGGCTCCCAAGGTGGAAGGGAAAGCGGAAGCAAAAGGAGACGGAAAGACAGAGGCCAAAGGGAAGGTGGAGCCGAAAGGAAAGGAAGAAAAGAAAGAGCCCAAAAAGTAGGATTCTGCTTCTCCTGCAGATGGGCCGAGAGGATGCCACACCCTGCGAATTCATCTTCCTGGTGCGAAGCGATTTAAATGAGCGCCGTTAAAATAGGTCACCATAAGCAAAATTTACGGCGTTCATTTAATCTTTCGCGCCAGGGCTTATTTTAAAAAGAACGGGAACTCGGCAGCAGGACATTTTTAGCTGCCGGGCGGGGCAAGCGAGTTGAAGCTCATCGTGGGTTTGGGAAATCCCGGAAGTGAGTACGAGGAGACCAAGCATAACGTCGGTTTCTGGGTCGTCGATTCCTTTGCCGGATACCATCAGGTTTCTCTCTCGGTGAAGAAAGCGGAGGCAAGAATCGGTCGCGGGAGCCGGACCGGCCCTTCCGGCCAGGTCGATTTTATTCTGGCCAAACCGCAAACCTTCATGAACCTAAGCGGCCGGTCCGTTCAAGGCCTTCTTCGTATTTTCGGCATCACCTCGTCAGACATGATCGTGATTTACGACGATTTGGATTTGGAGTGCGGCCGGATCCGTCTTAGGACCAAAGGGGGAGCGGGCGGGCATCGCGGGGTTGCCTCGATCATTGAATCGGTCGGCGCCGATCAGTTTCTTCGGCTTCGAATCGGGATCGGACGCAACCCGCGGCAGGACCCGGCCGAGTATGTTTTAAGCCCCTTTAAACCGGAAGACAAAAAGTCGATTCTGGAAGCGGTTGAAAAAGGGGTTTCATTGCTCCCCCTCCTGTTGGAGGGGCGAATTTCAGAGGCAATGAATCAGTATCAGTCTTAAAAACGGCGTATTCCAGTTGCAAGGTCAAGAGGAGCGCCGTGGTTTCCGTTTCCACCTCCAAGTGGAACGCCGTAACTTTGCGCGTTAGGGCTTATTTTAACCACTTCCCTGGGGGTCGTAATCCCTCGCGCTAAAACCTATTTTAAGAAGGGGGACCCGCTTTGGTCCCCCTTCTTCATTGGTAACTGTCCGGGTGGTTTCGGCGCCTGGAATCGGATGGGAATGTAATGGCAGTCAATTGTGGGATCATCGGTCTTCCCAATGTCGGCAAGTCAACGATTTTCAATGCATTGACGCGCGCGAACGCGGCTGTTGCGAATTATCCGTTTTGCACGGTTGATCCGAACGTCGGAATCGTGGAGGTTCCGGATGAACGGCTGGCGCGCCTGGCGGCAATTTATCATCCGAAAAAGTTGACGCCGACCCATATGGAATTTGTCGACATCGCCGGTTTGGTGGCCGGCGCCAGCCAGGGAGAAGGGCTCGGCAACCAGTTTTTAGGGCACATCCGGGAAGTAGACGCTCTGGTTCATATCGTCCGCTGCTTTGACGACCCTGAGATCGTTCATGTAAACGGTGCGGTCGACCCGCAGCGCGACATGGGGATCATCGACACGGAGCTGATTCTAAAAGACCTGGAGTCGGTGGACAAACGCTGGATGAAAACGGAGAAAAAGGCAAAATCGGGCGATAAAGAGGCGGTCCGCGAGATGGGATTTCTCACCCGGCTCAAGGAGGCCCTGTCCCAGGAAAAGCCGGCCAGAACCGTTCCGGTGTCGGACGAAGACGGGGCCTCTCTGAAAGAAATGGCGCTTTTGACCCGAAAACCGATTCTCTATGTTGCCAATGTTCCGGAAGACCACATCGAGAAAGGAAATGCCTATTCGGAGCGTGTGACGGAAATCGCGCGTCAGGAAGGAACCGAGTGTGTCGTCATCAGCGGTAAAATCGAATCTGAAATCGCCGTCCTCTCTCCTGAAGAGGGCGCCGTGTTTTTAAAGGACCTCGGAATGACGGAGCCGGGACTTTCTCGCCTGATCCGAGGCTCTTACCGGCTGCTGGATTTGGTCACGTTTTTTACCGTCGGCGAAGACGAAGTCAAAGGCTGGACCATCCACGGGGGAACGCCTGCGGTGCAGGCGGCCGGAAAGATCCATTCGGATATCGAACGGGGGTTCATTCGCGCGGAAATTTTCCGGTATGATGATTTAATCCGCCATGGCAGCGCGCAGGTGATTAAAGAAAAAGGTCTTCTCAGACTGGAAGGGAAGGATTATCTGGTCCAGGACGGAGATTGCATCTATTTCCGGTTCAATGTATAACGCCGGGCAGGGTGCAGGTTGTCCGGACGGCGGGCGTAATCGCAGCGCCGTTAACATAGGTCCTCTTAAGCTAAATTTATCACGGCCATGCTTCCAGGGCCGACCTACCCGGCGGCGTTCAATTGATCTTCCGCGCTAGGGCTTATTTTAAGATGATTGACTCGAAAAAATGGATATGTTACAAAACAGGTGCTTTAAACCGGCTGGGACGCTGTCCCATGCCATCCTCGCTCTGAATTTATTTTAGGGCTTGCATCCGGGAGGGATATTGATGAATCCATACGAAACCATTTTTATTATTAAACCTTCTCTCACCGATGAAGAAATCTCCAAGGTCATTGAAAAAACGAAGGGGATCATTCAACGGGGGGGAGGAGAGGTGGTCGTGGCGGAAAACTGGGGCAAAAAGAAACTTGCCTATGAAGTGCGCAAAGAGAAAAAGGGAACCTATATCATTGTGCACTTCAAGGGAACCGGCGCCACCGTCTCTGAAGTGGAACGCAGCTATCGGCACGATGAATCGATCATCAAATTCATTACCCTGAAGATCGAATCGGATAAGCTGGGAAAAACGCTTCCTGCTCGGGATGAAAAGCCGATTTCTTTCCGGGACCGGGAATCAATGAGCGACAGATAACTTATCTGGAGAATTCCGCAGTCGTTTAACACGTGAGGGGCGTGAGTTTGGCGGGAATGGTCAGCTGCAAGGCCGCAGGGAGCGAAGCGACCGGAATGTACATGGAAGTACATGAGGATTGCTGAGGGACCGAGAACGCGGCAGATGCGCCATTCATGACGAGCTCTAAGATTTTTTCTGCGGAATGAGGAGTATAAAATGGTCAGTTTTAACAAAGTAATCCTGATCGGAAATTTAACGAAAGATCCCGAAATCCGGTACACGCCGAGCGGCACCGCGGTGGCCAGCTTCGGCCTGGCGGTGAATCACCGATACAAACAGGGTGATGAAATGAAGGACGAAGTCTGCTTTATCGACATTGTTGTTTTTGGTAAGCAGGCAGAGAACAGCGGGCAATACCTATCGAAGGGGCAAGGGGTGATCGTCGATGGCCGCCTTCAGCAGCGAAGATGGGAGACCGAAGACGGGCAAAAACGAAATAAACACGAAGTGATTGCGCAGTCGCTTCGCTTTCTTCCCAAGAGACAGGGCGGCGCGGAAGGGATGGACAAGGGAGAATCGTCCGTCGAAGAAGGCGGCGGCGACGACGTTCCTTTTTAAAATAAGTTCTGGCGCGGAAAATTAAGTGAATGCCGTAAGTTTTTGCTTCAAAAGCCCTATTTTAACGGCGCTCCTTTTTAACTGAGCATTGGAGAGCGTCAGGCCTGCCCGAGGGGGGCGCCTGCCGGCCCCCACATCCAAATTAATTACGGAGGTTTTGTGGAAAAGAAATTTTTTCAAAGGAAGCGCGTCTGCCGATTTTGCACCGAGAAGAAGGAGAGCATCGACTACAAAGAAGTCCAGGTGTTAAAAGGCTTTCTCACGGAACGGGGCAAGATTATCCCAAGGCGGATTTCCGGAAATTGCGCCGGCCATCAACGCCATCTGACGATGGCGATCAAGCGGGCCAGGAACATCGCGTTCTTGGCTTTTGCAGAAGAGCGATAACAGATCTTCCGGGCAGGGAGGGGTGATCGGATCCCGTAAAGACAGGTTCTGGATAAGCCATCGGCTGGACCGTCGGCCCGGGCGTTCGGGGAGGGCGCCGGAGGGACTTTCTCGGCGTTTCTTCGGACGCTTGCACAGAATAATGTCGAAAAGCATTGACCGATTTTTACAAAATTGGTATAGTCTCTATATCTTCATGAATCCTATTCATAGGGGGTAAGAGGATGTTGACGACTGAAGAAAAAAAAGCTGGAATCAACCGGAGAGAATTTCAAAGGACACCCTTCGTTGTCTTAGAGGTTCAAGGAAAGCGTTCCAACAAGGTCTTTATGGCGTATGCAGAAAACATCAGCCAGGGGGGTCTTTTTCTCTCTTCCTCTCAAACATTGAAAGTCGGGGATCAATTCCCTGTCGAATTTGTCCTGCCTGATAAAAAAACCAAAGTCCGCTGCACATGCGAAGTCGCCTGGAAAAAGCGATACGACAAGATGGGCCTCGTCTCCGAAGGAATGGGAATCCGTTTTGTCGATCTGGACCCGGCACAGAAAAAAGTGATCGGCGAGTGGATCGACAAAGGAGAGAAAAAGAAGCGTACGTAATGAACCGTTTCTTATTCAGAAAGATTCCGGGTCATTCCTCTTTAAACCTCTTTTTCTTTTCCTCTTTCGTTTTCATCCCGATTGTCCCTCGCTTTCTGACGCGGAGGCTCCATCCGTCGAAGCCAGAAGAGGGGGCCGTCCGTGCGTGTTGCCGGGCATTCTGGAACGTCTGCATCCTTTCACCTGCGTGAATGAGGAGGATTTTTTTGGAAGTGCCGATCCCGAACTTTTATTTTATGGGAATTCAATTCATTCACTTGCTGGCCCTTTCCATCTGGGTCGGAGGAATCGTGGCGATCGGCGCGATCGTGGCGCCGATCCTTTTTAGAAGGGTCAAATCTCGAAAAACAGCGGGCGAATTGATGGGAGAGATCCTCCGAAGGTTCGACCAGGTCACCCTCTTCTGCGCCGGAGCCTTGATCGTCACCGGCGTCATTAAATATTTTAGCTGGGAAAACCTGACTCCTTGGAATTTGACCCGTTATGTGGCCATTTTGATAATGACGGCAGCAGGACTCTATTCCGCGCTGGTTATTTCTCCCAGGTTGCGTGAGTGGCTGTCATCCCCTTCCGGCGAAAGAGCGCAGGAAACGGCGTCCGCCGCCGTCGAATCTATTCCGCCGAAGCCGGCAGAGATGAAAAAAGGGCAGATCCCACGGCCTGATTTTAATCAACTGCATCATACTTCGGTCCGCCTGATGATGATCAACCTTATTTGCGGGGTGATTGCCCTCCTGATGGCATGATGGGAGGGCCGGTTGCTCCGTGAAGCGGCCGGGAATAACAAAGGAGGGGAATGTGCCGTATCAGAAAAAGCGTTCAGGGCAGCGAAGGGACGAGACGGTCGATCGACGCCAGGAAGACCGCCGGAAAGAAGATCGGCGCCAGGAATCGCGGCGCGCCATTGAAAGGCGCCGGGAGATTTGCCCGGTTTGTTCGGGTGAATTGACCCCGATGCTTTACTGCGCCTCCTGTAAGATGAAGGTCATCAAAATCCGGGATTGACTCAAGGCCGCAGGGGGATGAGCGATACCCGGAGATAAAGTTGCGATGGCATCGTTCTCCTCTCATGGTCTCCGCTGCGAAGGCAATCGACCCCGCACTGTTGAACGGAGCTTCCGGATGCTGCAATCGAATAATGGAAAAAACCTGCTTAAATTATCTTCCCGCTTTCTCTCCCTTGCTCTCCTGGCGCTGATCTTAGGCGCCTGCGCCGGGCCTCGCTACAAAATAGATTATCAGGTCGGTTATCGTGAAAAAGGGTTGGCCTCCTGGTACGGGAAGGACTTTCATGGAAGGCCGACCAGCAGCGGCGAGATTTACAATATGTTTGAGCTGACGGCGGCTCATAAAACCCTCCCGCTTGGAACCCTCCTCCGTGTCACCGAATTGGAGAGCGGCCGGGCGGTGCGGGTGAAGGTCAATGATCGGGGGCCTTTTGTGGGAGACCGCATTCTGGACCTTTCGTTCGGCGCGGCCCAGGCGCTCGGCGTGGTGGGGGCCGGTATTGCAAAGATTGAAATTGAAATCATCGGGCACCAGCCGATCCCAAAAGGGGGGAAGAACCGTTTTCTGGTTCAGGTCGGATCATACCAGGTGAAGGAAAGCGCCGTCCGGATGAAAGAAAAGGTGGCCGCGCACCACCGGCTGGTATTTATCGAGACCTATCAAAGCAATCGGGGGGCGCTCTACCGTGTTCGAATCGGGCCTTTCAATTCCGAAGAGAAGGCCCAGCGGGTGGCCGGCGAGGTTCGCTCCCGAATCGCGTCCGATGAACCGATTGTTCCGGTGGTGATCGGTGCCGAATAGGCCTGCCGGGTCATGATAAACCGCTTGAATCGCCGAATGAAATGGATCCTCTCCCTCCGGCTTTCGCCCAGGCGGTTGTCCGAACAGGGTTTTACCCTGATTGAGTTGATGGTCGTGGTCGCCATTCTTGGAATCCTGGTCACCTTGGCGCAACCCTCTTATCACATGGCCACCACCAAAGCGAAAGAGGCGGCTCTGAAGAAAAATCTCTACGTTTTTCGTGATGTGATCGATCAGTACCATGCCGATCAGGGGCGGTATCCTCCCTCTCTGCGCGATCTGGTCGAGAAAGGCTATCTGCGCGCGATTCCGGTCGATCCCTTCACCCATTCTGCCGATACCTGGGTCGAGGTCTATGCTTCCGAGGGAGAAGAGTCGGGGGTGTTCGATGTCCATTCCGGAAGCAACATCGTCGGATCCAACGACGTCTCATACAATGAGTGGTAAGTCCCATCCCGCCGCGTCGGTGTCCGAGTAGTCGCGGGCCCGATGCCTCTCCCGGTTCACCTGAAGAAAGCGATCCGACTGGCCGTGATGGACATAATGAACGCCGTAATTTTCCGCTTAAGAACTTATTTTATGTGGAAGGCCTTCCGCAACGCCATGGTGAAGCAGGTTCCAAAAGCCAGTATCCTGATGAAAAAAAGTTTGCTGCCGACGGTTGCCGCGTTGTGTGATGTGGTGGGGAAAACCGGGAGCGACTACCCGTGCCATTCTCGCCATGCCTGGAGGATATGCTTTTCCCTAAGGAGAGTCAATAATTAAGTATGGTGTCCCCGGAATTTGCCGGAATTTGGGTCCCCTGAATTATGTCCCCCATACGCGCTTGAGCCGCGCCTTGGCCTGGAGCGCAGCGGAAGGGTAAGGCGTCGGACTCGAAGCGCTTGTTAGAAATCAAAATGCCATCCCCACCGCACAGTTGTCTGCGATACAAGAGGTAAATTCCATAACCCCTCCGCCAACCGATCTAAGGCGCAAGAAATTGCCGTTTGCCTCGAACGTGCGTCCATTGAGAGTCATATTTAATTTATCAACGATCAATCTATCTGGCGGGTCCGCTAACAACCTGAGATGTATGTTTCCCTTACCTTCTCGAATTGTTATTGCTCCACCGCCGACTTCAACATCCCAATTGTTACTGCTAGCCAACCACTCATTTTCAATGATTTTCAGAGTAACTTTTCCGGTCGAGTCACAAAAAAAGCCAGACAGCCTGAAAGGTGCTCCCTCTTCTTCGGGCCCTTCTATCTTAAACAGTGGCTGCCCTCCCACCTGAATAGGAACAGGACAATTTCTTAACGATGCACCTCCGAACTGGAGTAAAGGGTGGCCATGACCAATATCAAATACTTCTTTACTAAACCCTTGGCTCTTTGATTTTGGCGATTTCATTGCGCCAAGGACTTTTTCTTTTGACCAGAATCTGGTCGTCACTTTTGCGTGGCACTGAGGACATAGCAGCGCCATTTTTGTCGGGTCGTGTTTCTTCGCCTCATGGAATTCCGGATCAACGTGTTCGTACTGGATTATTCCAGACCCACAGATAACACATCCGAACCCGCACTGTTGCCGTATGGTTCGTTTTACTTCGGAGGGTATCGATCTGGACAGGTCGTATTTGTTCTTCATTTTGATTTCTAACCAGTTATTAGATGGACGGATATGTGTAGCACGGATTTTTATCTACGGTCAAGATGGAAAAATAACTTGACGTAAACGATAAGGTTTCATTGCGATTAACAAATGACTAATATGCAATTCACGGAATATACAATTTGAAAAGCCTAATATGCGGTCCGCGGATTAGGCACGGTTGATTCGCTGCCATAATGGAGGAGACCGGATAAAGCCGGGGGAGAATAGGGTACGATCCGAACCGACGAATTTAGTCGGGCCAACCATGAAACCATCTTTCAACAGCCAGTCATCTCCTCTGGTTTTATCCGGTCTCCAAAACCCCTTAAGGAAGCAATGGAACGCCGTTAAAATAGGTCACCATAAGCAAAATTTACGGCATTCATTTAATCTTCCGCTTAGGAGCTTATTTTAATGGGTGTCGGTCTATCGAAAAGGAGGGAATAGATCAATGGGAAAAACGGAAAAGATCGCTCCATTTATTTTGCGTCAGATCCTTAATATGGATTGAGATTTAAAAAGTCGGCGGGGGGGTCGAAGCGCTCCTGTCCGACCGGCTCCACCCGGAGGTCGTCGTACTCGACGATGACCGTCTCATAACCGGAAGCGGGATAGATCACCTGAAGCGGCAGGGCCGCTGCATCGGCCGTGACCCAGCGCAGGGAATGGCTTCTCTGATTTTTTTCTCCCATGACGATCAGATAGAGCCGGGCTTCCTTTTCTTTCACGACCCCTTCTCTCAAAAAGATGCGCTTTTCCGGATGGGCCGGCGGGGCGGGGATCCAGCCCTCTCTGGCCGCCTTCAGCAGGCGGGCCGAGGTCAGGCGATTCTGAAAATAGATTCGGTCTTCCTGAAAGAGGCGGATTCCTGAGGCGCGTTCGAAATCGAAGAGGTCGATTTCGCCGGAACCGGTCGGTTCGAACCGCACCTTCAACCCGTTTTGATAAAACTTTCCGGTGAAGACCATCTTTCGGCCGTTAGAGGACAAGACGGTGGTCTTAAAATCAGCCGTCCAGCTCTTTTCGGAGGCAACGATTGCATCGATGGGGAGAAGGAGCAAGAGGAAAATAAGGGAGAGAAGAAGTGTTTTTTCTTTTGTCCGGTTTCGGTTCATCTTTTAAAGTAGGTCCTAGCGCGGAAGATTAATTGAACGGCGCTCCGCTATTGTTTGACCTTTGCTTCGTTCTGATTGCCGACCACCACCAGGGCATAGGCATCGGGGTGGAGGTATTTTTGCGCAACGCGCAGAACATCTTCTTTCGTCACCTTGTTGACGTATTCGGGATATTTTTTAAGATAATCGAGGCCGAGCCGGTAGAACTCGACGGCTGAAAGGAGCCCGGCCAGCTTCCCCGTGGTATCGAGCCGAAGGGGAAAACTTCCCACCAGATAGGCTTTCGCCTCGGAAATTTCGTCATCGGTGACCGGCGCGCTTCGGATTTTTTTGATCTCCTGAAGGACCCCTTCGATCGCCTCATTGGCGCTGCCGCTTTTTGTTTGAAGCGAGACGGCGAAATGACCCGGCTGGCGTTTGGCGTCGAACCGGGAGTAGATCGAATAGACCAGCCCCCGGTTGTCCCGGATGTCGGAGAGCATTCGGGAAGAGAAGCCGCCTCCGCCGAGGATGTAGTTCATGACGGTGACGGCATAGTAATCGGGATTGGAGCGCTCAATCCCCACATGTCCCAGGACCACCGTCGCTTGCGCGAGCTCTTTTTCAATCAGCTCGACTTTTTTTGTTCCGAAGGGAGAGGGCGGGTTGATCTTTGGAAAAGGGACCGGCCGCTTCTCCCACTTGCCGAAATATTTTTTGACCAGATCGGTGGCCTCTTTCTCGGAGAGGTCTCCCACGATCGAGAGGATCATGTTGTTGGGGCGGTAAAAGTCGCGGTGAAAGGCGGCGATCTCCTCCCGGGTGATCTTCGGAACCGTCTCCTCTCGGCCGTTCACCGGATGATGATAGGGATGATTTCCGAAAATGATGTTGCGAAACGCCCGCTCGGCGATCACCTGCGGCTGGTCTTTTTCGGCAATGAGGGCGCCGAGAAGGTTATTCCGGACCCGCTCCACCTCCTTGGGATCGAAGATGGGGTTGATCAAGATATCCGACAGCAGATCCAATCCCGCTTCCGCATCCTTCTTCACCACCTTCAGATCGGCGGTCATAAAATCCTCATCGGCCGATGCCGAAAGGTTGGCGCCGATGAAATCGACCGCTTCGGAAATCTGCGGGGCGCTCCGTTTTTTAGTTCCCTCCTCGAGGAGGCTGGCGGTCAGGGCCGCGAGACCGGCCTTTTCGTTCGGATCGTAAATGGCTCCCGCGTCGATCAGCGCTTCCACGCTGACGAGCGGAAGGGAATGCTGTTCGACCAGAAGCAAGGTGATCCCGTTCTCGGTCACGATGCGTTTCGGTTTGATCTCGGCCGCGGCCGCCGCGCTTGAAAAAAGAGCGGCGATGAAGAGAATCGCCAGAAAATGAGCGCCGTAATATTTTGCGCCAGGACCTACTTTAAGCAGCGATCCGCTCCCCCGGTCCGATGGAGAGGTCGGCTCTGGCCGGAATGCATTCACTGAAAGCGGGCGGTTCATTTTAAAATAACCCCTAGCGCGAAAAATTACGGCGCTCAACTTAAAATAACCCCTAGCGCGACCGAGTAGGTCCCCGTCAGAAGCAGCATGACGGTGAAAAATTACGGCGCTCCTTTTCATTTCAGTTCCTTCCCTATGGGAGGTTCCCGATGACCGCCGGGCGCCGAAGGCTGCGGCGGCGGAAGGGGAAGAAGGGTGCCGATACTCTTGGCATCGTCGATCAGATATTTTTTGGCGACCCGCGTCACATCGGCTGCCGTGACCTTCCGGATATTTTCAATGAAGCGGGTGACATATTGATGGCCGGCGCCCACCGTTTCCGCGGTTCCGATCTGCATGGCGAGAAAGAAATTGGAGTCGGCCCCCATCACGAACTCGGCCTCGATCTGGTTCTTTGCTTTCTGAAGCTCCTGTTCGGTCGCCGGTTCGGTTTGAACGCGGGCGACCTCGGCCTTGAGCGCTTTTTCGATCTCTTCGGGCGTTTTTCCGGGGCGGGCGGTGGCGTAGAGATAAAAAAGGTCCGGATCGGTCGTCAGGCCGTTATAGTGCCCCCCGGCGTCGAGCGCGATCTGCTGCTCGTAAATCAGGCTCCGGTAGAGCCGCGCGCTTTTTCCGGATGACAAGATCGTCGACAAAATTGTGAGCGCGTAGGTGTCGGGGCTTTGGTAGTTGGGGGTGTGGTAGCCGGCAAATACAAACGGGAGCTGCGCCTCCCGCTTTACCACGGCGCGCCGTTCTCCGATCTGAGCCGGCTCCGGTGGAACATACCGACCGGCGTCGGGGCCCTTCGGGATCTTTCCAAACGCATTCTTTATTTTGGGGAGGAGGACCTTCGTATCGAAGTCTCCGACGATCACGACGGTGGCATTATTAGGGAGATAGTGCTGCTTATAGTAATGGAAGGCATCGTCCCGGGCGAGGTGGTCAAGGTCGCTCATCCAGCCGATCACCGGTGAATGGTATGGATGAACGAGAAAGGCGACGGCATAAAGATTTTCGATCAAGAAAGAGTACGGGTCGTCGTCGGTCCGGCTTCGCCGCTCTTCCTTGACGACCTCCCGCTCCAGTTGAAACTCCTTCGGGTCGATCAAAAGATTTTGCATCCGGTCCGACTCCAACTCTAGGGAGAGCTCAATCCGGTCGGACGCGAAATTCTCAAAGTAAGCGGTGTAGTCGTTTCCGGTGAAGGCGTTCTCCGTCCCGCCGTTTTTGGCGACGATCCTGGAGAATTCCCCTTTTCCATGTTGGACGGTCCCCTTAAACATCATATGTTCCAACAGGTGAGAGAGACCGGTTTTCCCGGTGACTTCATTCCGGGAGCCGACCTTGTACCAGACCTGAAAGGTGACGACAGGCGCCTTATGCTCCTCCATCAGAAGGACTTTCAGGCCGTTGTCAAACTGCACCTCCTCGATTTTTCCCGCCAGCACTTCTGACGTTGCAGGAGAAAACAAGAAGAGAAAAATGAAAAGGGAGGGAAGAAGAGCGCCGTAATCTTTCGCGCTAGAACTTATTTTAAGAAGAGAAGGTTTAAAATAGGCCCTTAAGCGAAAAATTACGACCTCCAGGGAGTGGTTGGAGGCGGAAACGTAAACCACGGCGTTCCGTTTGATTTTATCCATGCGCGCCTCAATGAAAGAACTGGCGCCATCTTAACAGATGGTGAAAAAGGGTGTCAAGGCAACCTCAATAGCCTGGGGCATGGCGCACAGGGTGCCCATATCTAAATGAACAGGCTGCCTCAGCGCCGGCCCCACATAAGAAGTGGTTGAGTGACGCTCTGCTTTGGTTTATGATATATATGGATTGCAAGCGAGCAGTCAGGGACGAGAAATTGTGGCGAATGTGTGAGGAGGAGATCATGAAAATGAGAATGAGAAATCCGAATGTCTTCTGGTCCATTTTGATGTTAACCCTGATGGTCCCATCTCTGGTGCTGGCGCAAGGGTCCAGACCCCCTGGAATGGGGGAAGAGCCGCATCGGCAATTACGGGAAGAAGGGGGGCGGGCGGAGCGGCCGAAGGGCCACCCGAACGTCGGAGAGGGACGGCAGGGAAAAGGCCGTCCGCATACCGGGAGAGGCGGCGCCTCTCTTTTTTCCGTCGAAGGGTTGAGCGAAGCGCTTAACATGAATGAGCAGCAGACGCAGAAAATGCAGGACCTGCTGATGGAGTATCGAAAGGGAATGATTCAGAAAGAGGCCGCCCTTCAGGTTGCGATGATCGAGTTGGAAGAAGCGGTTGCAAGACCGAAACTCGACATGGCAGCGGTGGAAAAGCAGGCGAAGCAAAAAGAGGCCGTTGCCACCGACTTAATCCTCTTCCGGGTTCGCGCCATGGCGAAGGCGAAAGATTTTCTCTCCGAGGAGCAATTCGACGGGTTCAGGGGCCTCATCGAGCAACGGATGACGTCGGGCTCTTACCGGGGTGGCCGGGGAGCACCCCACGGCGGCATGGGAATGGGAATGATGGGCCGGGGACATGGAATGGGCCGGGGAGGCCACTCCCGTACGGAGAAAACGGATTCGGACGAATATGATGAATAACGCCTGAGCGGGTTTTATTCGACGGCGGTCGCGCTTGACTGGAAGAGAGATCCAGTCAAGCGCGTTTTTGTTTTTAGACTGCCTTCCGGGCGTACTGCTCGGGAGATTGTTCAAACGTTTTAAGACAAGATTCCGAGCAGAAACAGAAGTGCTTCCCCTCATAGTGGGTGCAGAGGTTCTCCTGCTCGACTTTCATTCCGCAAACGGGATCGGTCATCGATTTTGTTTGATTCATATCGGCCTCCTTCATTTAGATACTTTCAGCGTAGCCTATTTGAGGAGACCGGTTCAAGGTTTCCCGCTATCTGGTTTTTCTCGGCGGCACGGATCGTTTCTCGTCCAGATCCAGAAGGTCGGGCCAGGTGATGATGTCGGTCCGTGACGGATCGATGCTCTCCCGCAATTTCCTAAAGTAGGCCCACTTCTCTTCATCGTCGGGAGACCGGTTCAAAAAGATTTTATTCCAGGCCGAAATCTCGTCCGGCGTATGGGGGCGCGCCTCTTTCCGGATCCACTGGACCATCTCCTGATCACCCTTTCCCGCCGCGGCTTCCGCAAAGCGCTCCGGGGTGAGCCCCAGAAAATCAAGCAAGCCGCGGTCCAACGGACAAGGATAAATATATTCTCCCAATTTTCCCGCGCGGCCGGCCTTTGCTTTGTCGATCATCCTGGCAAGGTGGACAAAGCCGCCGAGATCCTGACGCGGGCTGCGGGGATATGAGGTTGTCAAGTTCATCGATCGACTCCTTAAAAAGTTCGTTCGTTAATCGTTAATCATATAAGGGAACACCTGAGGTTGGCATGCCTTCTACCTCCCCTCGCCCCTCCTTACAAAAGAGGGGTTTTAAGATAGTCTCCTATTGAATCTAAGCGACTGGGAGGGGCGGCAGATCGAGCGCCTTTTGACCGGAAACGCTGGTCAGCTGGCCGCAGGCGGCAAGGATGTCTCTTCCCTTACTCTTTCGAACGGTCGCCGTCAGGCCGGCATGGTGGAGGATATTCCGGAATCGAAGCACCTGTTCATCGGAAGGGCGGCGGTAGGGAGAGGCCGGAAATTCGTTGAATGGAATCAGGTTGATTTTGCACCGGATCCCCTTCGTCAGCTTGGTCAGCCGGACGGCGTCTTCCAGAGAATCATTCACGCCGGAGAGAAGAACATACTCGAAGGTGATCCGCCGTCGGGCGGAAAGCGGAAAAAAGTGGCAGGCCGCCAGTAGCTCTTCCAGAGGATAAAGGCGATTCACCTTCGGCATGATCTGATCCCTGACTTTGTTCGTGGTCGCATTGAGGGAAATGGAAATGTTCACAGGGACCGCCTCCTTCCAGAACTGGAGGATTTGAGGAACCAGCCCCGCGGTGGAAACCGTCACTCGGCGGGGAGAGAACCCCAGGCCGAGCGGAGAGACCATCCGCCTGAGCGACTCGGTGACCTGGGGAAGGTTGGCCATCGGCTCCCCCATTCCCATCATCACGATGTTGGTCATTCGCGTTTCGGGGGAGAGGGTCCGCTGGACCGTCAAGATCTGATCGACGATCTCGCCGGCCTTCAGGTTCCGCTTTAATTTTTCCTGCGCCGTGAGGCAGAAGCCGCAATCGAGCGTGCAGCCCGCCTGGGAAGAGATGCAGAGGGTCAACCGATCCTCTCCCGGGATGAGGACCGCCTCGATCCGGTTGCCGTCGTCGAGCTGGAGCAAAAATTTTTCGGTTCCATCGGTCGATTTCAGATGGGTGACGATCTGAAGGTGATCGATCGTCACTTCTTCCGCCAGAAGGGCGCGATCCGCCTTGGAGAGATCGGTCATCTCTTCGATGTTTCCGATGCGACGCGCATAGACCCAGGAGAGGATCTGCTTCGCCCGGTACTTTTTCCATCCGAGCCGGAGGACCAGCGCTTCGATCTCTTCGAACGTCAGGGATAAGAGATTTTTTCGTTCCGCATTCATTCCCATAACCTATCACAGCTATTCCATTTTCTGCAACCTCTCTTCTTCCCTCTCCCGACCCCCCAAGAACAGAGATAGAGAGCTTCAACTATTCCCTCTCCCTGGATGGGAGAGGGTTAGGGTGAGGGTGAGAGATCACCCGGAAGGTTCCCCCCTCCCCTTCGTCCCCTCCCACAAGGGGAGGGGATTGAGATAGGGAAGCCGGTTTCTATCTCTGTTCTTGGGCCCCCTTTCAAACTTGATCGCCCCCGCGAAATATGGTACGTTAAAAAAAATGTTGAGGTTCGAAGCGAAGCGGCATCCGATGGATCTGTATCAATCCCAAAAAGAGTATTTTGAAACGGCGTACCGCTCCGGAGAGCACGGCTGGCCGGTGGAGGGTCCCTCGGAGCCGATCGTCCGTTTTCTCAAGCAATTTAAAAAAGAAAAATCGTCGGGCCGGATCCTCGACCTCGGTTGTGGAGAGGGGCGGCATACGGCGCTTTTCGCAAATCATGGCTACGAGACGATCGGCCTCGATTATCAACCGTTGGCGCTCGATCGGGCGAAGCAATTCGTCGGAAGCGATCAGCCCCGTCTCCACTTCGTTCTCGGCGATCTGTTTCATCTCCCGTTTGCTCCCGATGATTTCGACGTCATTTTGGATTACGGGTGCCTTCATCATGTCCGGAAGCGGGACACCGGCGCTTATTTAGAAAGCGTGGTCCCCCTGGTGAAGCCCGGAGGATACTTTCTCCTCTCCTGCTTCTCCATGAAATTCAAACACCATCCCGATGAAAAGCGGACCCGCGACTGGATGGTTCACAAGGGACATTACGACCGGTTTTTCAAAAAGGGAAGCTTCAAAGAGATTTTTGGAAAAGAGTTTGACGTGGTCCATCTGGAAGAAGAGCGGCAGTCGCTTTATGCGTTTTATCACGTCTGGATGAGAAAGCGAATAGGGACCATGTCTAAGTAAAGTGAGCGACCGGCTTTGCCGGCGCAAGCGCTGGGGACGTGGAACATCGGTATCCCAAAAGGCAGGCTTTTGGGGGACCCCGTGTAAAGACATAATCTACCTGAAGTGAGGATCAGGCTTTGCCTGTCCGAGCGTTCGGGGCGTGGGGGCATCTGCGATTCACCCCAAAAACAGGTTTTTGGGGACCCCGGGGTCCCCAACGGGCCTGCCCGTTGGGGTAAAGATGCGCAGCAACGCGAGCATCGGAGGGGCCCCCACATACAATAGAAAATAAGGAATCTCAATGCCCAATATTGCGTTTGTGAATGGAACGTGGAGCCCGCTCGCCTCTGCAAAGATCTCCGTAGAGGACCGCGGTTTTCAGTTCGGGGACGGCGTGTATGAGCTCCTCCGTACGTATGGCGGCCGCCTCTTCCACGCCGACGAGCATCTGGCGCGGCTGCAATTAAGCGCAAAAGAGATCGAGATCACCCTTCCGTATACCCCGCAGCAGATGGAAAAGATGATCCGGCTCGGCTGCAAAAAAAGCGGGTATGCCGATACCAAAGTCTATATCCAGGTGACGCGCGGAATCGCTCCCCGACTTCATTCGTTTCCGGAGAAGGTGAAGCCGACCGTGGTGATGACCTTCCGGAAATTTGAGCCGCTTCCGGAGAAAATGCAGCAGGAGGGGGTGGCCGTGATCTCATTAGAGGATATCCGGTGGGGACGCTGCCACGTGAAGTCGCTCAATCTCCTCCCCAATGTCATGGCGCGGGAGCAGGCGCTGCGGTCGAATGCTTTTGAGGCGATTTTCATTCGGGACGGAAAGGCGCTGGAGGGGGCGGGAAGCAACCTTTTTGCTGTTTTTGGAAAAAAGATCGTCACCCCGCCGGCCGGACCTTATATCCTCTCCGGCATTACCCGGGAGGTGGTGCTTCGGGTCGGGAAAAAGAAAGGTCTGGAGATCATTGAAAAAGAAATGAAGCTTCAAAGTCTCTACGCCGCCGATGAGTTTTTTCTGACCGGAACCACGGTCGAAGTGCTGCCGGTGGTCCGGTTGGACGGCAAGCCGATCGGCGCGGCAAAGCCCGGAAAAATCACGCAGTTTTTGTCGGAAGCGTTCAAGCGATCCGTGGCGGAAAGGTAAGTTTCCCCTTGCATCCAATTATTTTTTATGCTATAAAAACTATCTATTTTAGTCTGCTTGCAAAAGTGGGCCTGCTTCTCCGCCCACTTTTTTGTTTTCAGGGCTTGATCAGGGAAGGATCAGGTCGATGGAACGCATGGTTTTCATAGATAAGGTCAAAAGCGTCGCAGAACCGATCCTCCGTTCGCTCGGTTTGGAGTTATTTGATATTGAGTATTCCGGCTCTCATCGGGGTGGCGCCCTTCGGATTTTTATCGATAAAAAAGAAGGGGTCACGCTGGACGATTGTGAAAAGGTCAGCCGTTATCTTGGGCAAGCCCTCGACTTAGAAGATCCCATTCCGCATCGATATACATTCGAAGTCTCCTCGCCGGGGCTCGATCGGCCGCTGAAGCGAAAAGAGGATTTCTTGCGTTTTCTCGGAAAAAAAGTAAAAATAAAGACCCTGCAGCCGATCAATAATCAGAAAGTTTTTGCCGGCCGTTTACTTGACTTCAAAGAGGAGAAGGTCTTTTTGCAGTTGGACAACGGCATGGAGCAACAATTCTCTTTTGAGCAGATTGCCCAGGCGCGTCTGGAAGTAGAGTTTTAGATTTTATACAATATTTAAGGCGGAGGTTTGAAGGAAATGAATCGCGAGCTCCTCTCCGTGATCGATCAGATCGGAAGAGAGAAGGGGATAGAAAGCCAGAAAATTATCAAGGCGGTCGAATCGGCGCTGTTGACGGCCGCTAAAAAGCGGTATGGGGCGAATGAGAATATTCAGGTGCGCTTGGATCCTCAGACGGGAGAGATCGAAGTCATCTCGCTGAAAAAGATCGTTGAAGTGGTCGCCAATCCCAGCGCGGAAGTCTCTTTAGAGGAAGCCAAAAAGGTCGATGACGGCGCCGAACTCGGCGACGAGATCGGCGCACTTCTGGAGATGGAAGATTTCGGACGGATTGCCGCTCAAACAGCCAAGCAGGTCATTTTTCAGCGGGTTCGCGAGGCGGAATGGGAATCGGTTCATCGGGAATATTCGGTCCGCCTGGGCGAGATCATCAGCGGAATGATCTTAGGGCAGGAGCGGCGAAATTATATCGTCGAACTCGGAAAGACCGAGGCGCTGCTCCCCGCTCAGGAACAGGTTCCGAGGGAAAGTTACCGGCGCGGCGACCGGATCCGCGCCTATCTTCTGGAGGTCAAACCGTCGTCCAAAGGCCCTCAGATTATTTTGTCGCGGTCGCATCCTCATTTCGTCCTGAAACTGTTCGAGATGGAAGTTCCGGAAATTGCGGAAGGGGTGGTGATCATCAAAGGGGTGGTCCGGGAGCCGGGCGATCGGACCAAGATCGCCGTTTTCTCGAAAGAGTCCGCAGTCGATCCGGTGGGGGCCTGCGTCGGGGTGCGCGGGTCCCGCGTCCAGGCGGTGGTCCGCGAGTTGAAGGGAGAAAAGATCGACATCGTCACCTGGACCGATGATCCGAGGACCTTCATCGGCGAGGCGCTCAGCCCGGCGGTCGTCGAAAAGGTGGGGATCAACGAAGCCGAGAAATCAGCCCTCGTCGTTGTTTCCGACCAGCAGCTTTCGCTCGCCATCGGGAAGAAGGGACAGAATGTCCGTCTCGCCTCGAAGCTGACCGGTTGGAAGATCGACATCATCAATCAGGGTGAGTATGAGAAAGAGCGGGCGAAAGAGCGCGAGCAGGAAATTTCCGCCGCCATTTCTCATGAGCAGAAGATCCAGCAGGATGCGCAGATCGTGGAAGAAAAACGTCAGGCCGCGGAGCATCGAGAATATACCTTGTCGGACGTGACCGGCGTGGGTGAAAAAATGGTCGAAGCGCTGAAAGGGCACGGGATCGACACCGTGCAAAAGCTGGCGGAGGCGACCGACGTGTCGCTGTCCGACCTTCCGATGATCGGAATTAAAACGGCGACGAAAATTATCGAAGCGGCAAAGGACCTTTTGAAAATGGAGAAAAAGGGAGAGGAAATAGGGGAAGGGTAAAGCAATGAGAGTTTTTGAGCTTGCAAAAAAAATTGGAATGCCGACCAAGGAGTTGCTGAATCTCCTCCGGAAACTGGACATCAAGGTGAGTAATCATATGAGCACCTTGGAGGAGAGTGAAGTGCAGACGGTGATGAAGAAGAAGGACAAGCCGCTTGCAAAAGTCGCATCCAAGAGGGCCAAGACGACGAAAGCCCTCAGCCCGGCTCCTCTTCCCGCCGTTGAAAAGAAGTCGCGGGTTTTAATCAAGAAGAAGCCGACTCCGGAAGAAATCGCCGCCGCAGAGGCCCTCTTCAACAAGACGGAAGAGGTCCGGAAAGAGAGGTCGCCGGCGGAACCGCTCGCGCCGGCTGCGCAGGCGGAGCCGCTTGTTCCAACGCCGGCCGGAACGGAAGAGTTGGTTCGGGCCGTTTCCGAAGAAGAAAAAGCGGCGCCGTCCGTTTTAGCCGAGCCGGTGGCGGCGGCCCTTGCTCCCCTCGCCCCGGGGGCTCCGAAAGTCATCGAGCCGGAGGGCGAGAAGAAGGGGGACAAGGAGAAGAAAAAAGGAAAGAGCGACGGCTGGCCGGAAGTAAAGAAAGAGCTGGTCAGCAAACTGAATAAAGCGAAGAAGGGAAGAAAAACACATTGGGAGGCCGAGCCTCAAGCGGATGCCATTGCGGAGGTTCCGGCCGAGACCCGGAAGTGGCAGGATTTTAAGCCGATCCACCGGAAGGAAGACCGCAAGTCGGCCAGACGGGGAGCCGGCACCCTGCTCGACATTACGAAACCAAGGAAAAAAGTGATTAAGCTCTATGAAGGTTTGACGGTCAAGGAATTTTCGGAACTCATCGGCCTGAAGGTCCCGAGCATTATTTCAAAACTGATGGAGATGGGAAGGATGGCCACTATCAATCAGCCGATCGGTCTTGAAGAGGCCTCGCTGATTGCAGATGCATTCGGCGTGAAGGCCGAGCTCATTTCCGAAAAAACCGAAGACGAGATTTTGAACCAGTCGGGTCCGGACGATCCCGCGTCGCTCCTTCCGCGTCCTCCGGTGATCACCATTATGGGGCACGTCGACCACGGGAAGACCTCTCTGCTCGATGCCATTCGTCAAACCAAAGTGACGGAGGGCGAAGCGGGAGGGATCACCCAGCATATCGGCGCCTATACCGTGACCGTGGGGGATAAGAAGGTCGCCTTCCTCGATACGCCGGGCCACGAGGCCTTTACCGCGATGCGGGCCCGCGGAGCGAAAGTGACCGATATCGTCGTCCTGGTGGTGGCCGCGGACGACGGGGTGATGCCGCAGACGATCGAAGCGATCAACCATGCAAAAGCGGCCAACGTGCCGATCATCGTCGCCATCAATAAAATCGACAAGCCGGAAGCCAATACGGAGCGGGTGAAAACGGCCCTGGCGGAGTTTGAGTTGATTCCGGAGGCGTGGGGCGGAAAGACGATTTTTGCCGAGGTCTCCGCGAAGAAGAAGATCGGATTGGAAGCGCTTCTGGAAATGATCCTGCTGCAGGCGGAGGTCCTCGAACTGAAAGCGAATCCGAACAAGCCGGTGGTCGGGACGATCGTCGAAGCCAAGATCGATCGGGGCCGGGGCCCGGTGGCGACCGTGCTGGTCCAGGAGGGAACGCTCCGGGCGGGAGACGCCTTTGTGACCGGGAAGCACTATGGGAAAGTCCGGGCGCTGATCAACGATGAGGGAAAGAAGGTGAGCGAGGCGGGACCCTCCACGCCGGTCGAAGTGATCGGTCTGGACGGCGTGCCCCAAGCCGGCGATACGTTTGTGGTCGTCTCCGATGAGCGGATTGCAAAAGATGTGGCAAGCAGCCGGTCGCAGCGCCAGCGGGTCATTGAACTTTCGCAGTACAAACGGGTAACCCTCGACGACCTTTACCAGGAAATTCAGGAAGGGATCGTCAAGGAATTGAATTTAATTATCAAGGCCGACGTTCAGGGATCGGCCGAGGCGCTCAAGGAGTCGCTGGAGAAGCTCAGCACCAGCGCGGTGAAACTGCGCGTCATCCATCGCGGGGTCGGAGGGATCACCGAGTCGGACGTTCTGCTTGCATCCGCCTCCAACGCCATCATCATCGGATTTAATATCCGCCCTGACCCGAAGGCCCAGGAACTGGCCGAACGGGAAAAGGTCGATCTCCGCCCCTATACGATTATTTATGACGCGATTGCCGATGTCCGGGCGGCGATGGAAGGGTTGTTGGAGCCGACGTACAAAGAGAGAACATTGGGACGCGTGGAGGTCCGGCAGGTATTCAGTATTCCGAAACAAGGGACGATCGCCGGCGGTTATGTGGTCGATGGCGTCATCGCGAGGAACAGCGCCGGCGCGAGGGTCCTGCGGGACAATGCCGTGGTTTACGAAGGAAAGCTTTCATCTTTGCGCCGTTTTAAAGATGACGTCAAAGAAGTTCAGACCGGCTATGAATGCGGTGTCGGCATTGAAAATTTCAACGACATCAAACTCGGGGATGTCATCGAGGTCTATACCTTCGATAAAGTGGCCGCGAAACTTTAGTCCTTCTCGTTCATAGAATGGCTGAAGAAGTCGCTGAAGGTTGAAGGATGCGGCGAAACAATCGGGAACAGCACTCTGAAAGTAAGATGATCGTCGGTATTTGCGTGATTGAGCTTTATATTCCGCAAACCGGCTCTCTGAAGGGAAAGAGACAAGTCCTGCAGAGCATCAAAGTAAAAATTAAAAATAAATTCAACGTGGCGATTGCGGAGGTCGGCGATCTCGACTTGTGGCAGAAGGCCGTTTTAGGGGTGACGACGGTCGCCAACGACATCCGCTTCGTCAACGAAGTGATGGACAAAGTGGTTGACTTTATCTCCAGCAATCCGCAGGTCCAGGTCATTCACCACCAATTAGAATTTGTATGAAGAATCTGAGTTTTAGGGAAAGAGGCCGGGGAACCAGGGGAGCGACTTCAGGCCCTGAAGCGGGAGCGTTTTCATCTGTGAGTGAGTATAAAAGAACGGACCGGGTGGCCGATCAGATCAAAATGGAAATTGCCGATATCCTGGCCAAAAAGACGAAAGACCCCCGGATCGGATTTGTGACGGTGACGTCGGTCGAAATCTCGGACGATTTGAAGCAGGCCAAGGTCTTTGTCAGTGTCCGTGAGGATGAGAAAAAAACGTTCATCGGTCTGCGAAAAGCAACCGGTTTTGTCCGGGCAGAGCTGGCCAGGCGATTGCAGCTTCGCCGGATTCCCGAGATCGCCTTTCTTCCCGATACCTTCACGGAAAAGGTCACCCATATCCTCGACCTGCTCGACAAAATAGAAAAAGACGTAAAAAAGAAGGAATGAATAAGGAGCGCCGCCGAGTAGGTCGGCCATTGATAGATGGCCTTGATAATCTTCGCTTAAGGGCTTGTTTTAAAATGAGGAATCGGTATGCGGAGCCTGTATGGGCCTGAATGAGGTCGTGTCCGTTCTCACGGAAAAAAGGACATTTTTAATCGCCGGCCATGTCAATCCGGAAGGGGACGCCATCGGCTCAGCGGTGGCCCTGGCGCTGGCCCTTCGCGGCATCGGCAAAAAGGCGGAAGTCGTCAATCGCGACCCTCTTCCGAGACAACTTGCTTTTCTTCGCTACGAGGGGGTTTTTTCCCAGCGTCCGGCCATTACCGAACCGGTCGACGCGTTGGTGGTGGTCGATTGCGGCGACCTGAAGCGGACCGGTTTTTTCGAGGGGGGACCGCTTCCGATTGACGTGCTGGTCAACATCGATCATCATCTCACCAATCCCGGCTTTGGAGATGTCAATTGGGTGGTTCCGGAGGCGGCGGCGACCGGCGAGATGATCTACGATCTTCTCAAGGAGATGCAGATCCCGATGACCCCTGCGATTGCCACGGCCCTCTACACGGCGCTGCTGAGCGATACCGGCGCCTTTCGATATGCAAACACCAACGAAAAGTCGCTTCGGATCGGGGCGGAATTGATTGAGAAAGGGGCCGATCCGGCATTGATCGCCCGCGGGCTTTTTGAAATTATCCGTCCGGAAAAACTGAAGCTCTTGGGCGAGGTGCTGGCCCATATGGAACTGAGCGACGATAAGAAAGTCGCCTGGGTGGAGGTGACTCAGGCGCAGATGGAAAAGACCGACACCATCGAAGCCGATACGGAAGACTTTATCGACTATCCCCGCCTCATCAGAGGGGTGGAGGCGGCGGTATTCTTCCGGGAGGTCAATTCGCGGCAATATAAAATCAGCCTCCGCTCGGAGGGAAGGGTGGATGTTTCCGCCCTGGCGCAGCAGTGGGGAGGGGGAGGACACCGCAATGCGTCCGGCTGCACGATTGCCGGAAGCCGCGAGGAGATTAAAAAACGGGTCCTCGCTTCGATTCAAGAGGCGCTCTCGGCGGTCGAGCCGCGCGGGAACGGGAAAAACAGATTTGCTAAATGAGCGCCGTAATCTTTCGCGCTAGAACCTATTTTAAAATGAGCGCCGTTAAAATAGGTCCCCTTAAGCTAAATTTACGGCGTTCAATTAATCTTTCGCGCTAGAACCTATTTTAAAGTGAAAGGCCGAAGCGGGTAGAAGGTCGATGAGCGGAGACGGTGTCGTCAATATCAACAAACCGATCGGTTGGACATCGCATGATGTGGTGGCCAAAATCCGCGGGGTTTTGAAAATTAAAAAGGTCGGCCATACCGGGACGTTGGATCCTCAGGCCACCGGGGTTCTGCCGGTCTGCCTGGGAAAGGGAACCCGAATCGTTCCTTTTCTGATGGATGTCGATAAAGAGTACCATGCGATTCTCCGGCTGGGAGAGGAGACCGATACCCAGGATGCGAGCGGAAAGGTGATCCATTCATCGGAAGTGCCTCAGGCGGTCCTCGATGCCGCTTCGGAGACGCTTCAGTCATTTGTCGGTTCCTACCTCCAGATGCCGCCGATGTATTCCGCGGTGAAGGTCAAGGGTGTTCCGCTCTATAAATCGGCCCGGCTTGGGAAGGTGGTCGAACGGGCCCCCCGGGAAGTTTCGATCCGATCGATTCGATTTTTCAAAACCGAAGGAAAGGATATTTCCTTCAGCGTCGTCTGCTCGAAAGGAACCTATATCCGGACCCTCTGCGCAGACGTCGGGGCCCGGCTGGGGGTGGGGGGACATCTCCTTGCCCTTCAGCGTCTCCGCTCCGGGAATTTTCATCTTGATGATTCGATCACCCTCGAAGGTTTTTGCGATCTTTATTCAAGGGGAGAGTGGGAAAAAGAGGTTTACTCCCTGAACGAAGTATTGGAGGCCCTTCCCGCCGTCTGGGTCAAGGAGAGCCACCTTCACAAAGTAAACCATGGCGCTCCGATCGGGATGGAAGGGGTTGCGACGTGGGACTCCTTTGAAAAAGAGGCGCCCCTCCGATTCCTCGACCCCCGGGGAGCGCTGCTGGGGATCGGAACCGCTTCGGCGGGAATGGATCGCGTCAAATCAAATGGGTCGTCCCCTGCGTCGGGGGAAGTGTGGTTTAAGGTCGGCACGGTTTTTTCCGAGAGGGAAGAGCCGGCCAAAGTTGAGCGCCGTTAACATAGGTCCTCTTAAGCTAAATTTATCACGGCCATGCTTCCAGGGCCGACCTACATTGAACGCCATAAATTTTGCTTATGGTGACCTATTTTAACCCGGCGGCGTTCAATTGATTTTTCACCGTCATGCTGCTTCTGACGGGGACCTACTCGGTCGCGCTGGGGCCTATTTTAAGTTGAGCGCCGTAATTTTTCGCGCTGGGGCCTATTTTAAAATGTATTGCATTAAACTAGAGGAGGAGTTGCCCGTGCCATTGCTCAAAGAGAAGAAACAGAGCCTGATCAAAGAGAATGCCATTCACGAGGGAGACACCGGATCGCCCGAAGTTCAGATCGCCATTCTGACGAACCGGATCGCTTATCTGACGGAGCATTTCCAGGTTCATAAAAAAGACAATCATTCCAGAAAAGGCTTGATTCACCTGGTCAGCCGGAGAAGAAAACTTCTCGACTACCTAAAGGATACCAATCTGAGCCGGTATCAGGCGATTGTCAGCAAGCTGGGTTTAAGAAAATAAAAAGGAACGCCGTAACCTTTCGCTTTAGGGCTTATTTTAAGTCGTTGCAGGCGACCACAGAAATACAATGACAAGCCCACAAGAGATGAGGGCCGGGTAACGCCCGATCCCTGGCCCCTCCCTTTGTAGGTTTTTCATTGTAGTTCTGTGATCCGCTGCGGCAGAAGGGGCGAAACCACCGCCCTCCATGGAACTCACACAGAAAAGGAGTAAAACAAATGGTTCATCGTGTTGAAGCCGAAATCGGCGGAAAGAAGCTGACATTAGAAACCGGACGCCTGGCCCGTCTGGCCGATGGGGCCGTCCTGGTGACGTATGGCGACAGCGTCGTGCTCGTGACGGCGGTGGCCGCGAAAGAGGCGAAGAAGGACATCGATTTTCTCCCCCTGACGGTCGATTATCAGGAGCGGGCGTACGCCGGCGGAAGGATTCCGGGCGGATTCTTCAAGCGAGAAGGGCGGCTGAGCGAAAAAGAGACCCTGACCAGCCGTCTGATCGACCGGCCGATGCGGCCCCTCTTCCCGGACCACTGGTATTTTGAGACCCAGATCATCGCATCGGTTCTCTCCAGCGATCCGAGCGCCTCGACCGAGATCCTCGGAATCGTCGGCGCCTCCACGGCGGTCACTATTTCGGATATCCCCTTTGACGGGCCGATCGGCGCGATCCGCGTTGGCCGGATCGACGGGAAGTTCGTCGCCATGCCGAGCCTGGAAGAGATCGAGAAGAGCGACATGAACATCGTGATTGCCGGCACTGCCGAGGCGGTCATGATGGTCGAGAGCGAAATCAAGGAGCTCCCCGAGGAGGTCGTTCTGGATGCGGTTCAATTCGGTCATCAAGCCTTGCAGACGGTCATCGCGCTTCAAAAAGAGCTGCAGGCCAAAGTCGGAAAAGAAAAGAGGCCGGCGGTGACGATCGAACAGGATCAAGCGCTGGCGCGGCAATTGAAGGAGCAGCTTTCGGGCCCGATCCGGGAGGCGATCTTGATTCCAAGCAAGGCGGATCGCCGGGAACGGCTCGACCATCTTCTTCAGCGGAAGATCGAGGAGATCAACACGCCGGAGCAGGGTGGGGCGCCGGATGTCAAAAATCGGACGAAAGAGATCAAGGCCCTCTTCCATGACATGGAGCGCCAGGAAGTCCGTGAGATGATTTTGAACAAAGGGATCCGGGCCGACGGCCGGGGTCCCACCGATATCCGCCAGATCACCTGTGAAGTCGGATTCCTCCCCCGGACGCATGGATCGGCCCTCTTCACCCGCGGGGAGACGCAGGCGCTTGCCGTCATCACCCTCGGCACCTCCGACGACGAGCAGCGGATCGATTCGCTCGAAGGGGAATCGAAAAAGACCTTCATGCTCCACTACAATTTTCCTCCCTTTTCGGTGGGGGAGACGAGACCGATGAGAGGCCCCGGCCGGCGGGAAATCGGCCACGGCGCGCTTGCCGAACGGTCCCTTAAGCAGGTGATCCCGAGCAGAGAGGCCTTTCCTTACACCCTCCGGATCGTCTCCGACATCCTGGAATCGAACGGCTCCTCCTCGATGGCGACGGTCTGCGGCGGAACATTGGCGTTGATGGACGCGGGAGTTCCGATCACCCGGCCGGTCGCGGGCATCGCGATGGGGCTGATCATGGAAGGAACGCGGTTTCAAGTCCTCTCCGATATTCTCGGTCTGGAAGACCACCTTGGCGACATGGACTTTAAAGTCACCGGCACCACGCAGGGGATCACGGCGTTTCAGCTCGACATCAAAATCGGCGGGCTCAACACCGAGATCATGAAGCGGGCGCTGGAGCAGGCGAAGCAGGGACGGCTCTTCATCCTGGATAAAATGATGCAGGCGCTCGCCGCGCCCCGTCCGGAGCTCTCGGCCTACGCCCCCCGCATTGTGACGATGAAGGTGAAGCCCGACAAGGTGCGCGAGGTGATCGGACCAGGTGGAAAAGTCATCCGCGGGATCATCGAGAAAACCGGCGTCAAGATCGACATCGACGATTACGGCGTGATTCACATCGCTTCGGTGGACGAAGAGGCGGCGAAGAAAGCGATCGAGATGATCAATATGATCGTGGAAGAGGTCGAGATTGGACGGGTCTACGTAGGCAAAGTCACCCGGATCATGGATTTCGGCGCCATCGTCGAACTCCGCCGCGGGGTCGACGGCCTGGTTCACATCTCCCAGCTGGCGCACCATCGGGTCAAGAACGTGAGCGACGAGGTCAAAGAGGGAGACGAGGTGACGGTGAAAGTTCTGGAAGTCGACAAGCAGGGAAAGATCCGTCTCTCCCGTAAAGAGACCCTTCCTGCGCCGGCGGCGGAAGCCCATCAGGATAAAGAGTAAAAAGAGCCGGTGCATTAAATCGCCTCTCCTCTTAGTGATCCCCTCCTTTGACCCCTCTTTATCCCCCCTTAATAAGGGGGGAGGCAGGGGGGTGGTCAGGAGGGGTGAGGGGGGGTAGAGAAATCTTTTACCCCACCTTGCCCCCACCTACAAAGGGGAGGAATTTCGTCTGGGAGATGGAATTCGGAAGGAGCAGCGTTTTTCATGGTTCATAAAGTGGTTTTGGATAATGGCATCCGCATTGTTGCGGAAAAAATGGCCTCGGTCAAATCGGTTTCGATCGGCCTCTGGGTGAACATCGGCTCCCGGGATGAAGAGGCGAGTGAGCACGGCATGTCCCATTTCCTGGAGCATATGTTCTTCAAGGGGACGGAGAAGCGCTCGGCCAAAGAGATCGCGCGCGAGATCGATGCGATCGGCGGGGAGTTGAACGCCTTTACCTCCCGCGAGACGACCACTTTTTACGCGAAAGTACTGGACGACCACCTTCCCAAGGCGGTGGAACTCCTGTCAGACAATTTTCATTACTCCAAATTCGATCCGCGCGAAGTCGAAAAAGAGAAGCAGGTGGTGATCGAGGAGATCAAGATGGTGGAGGACGATCCGGAGGACCTGGTCCACGATCTCTACACCAAAGAGATCTGGAAGGGAAATCCGCTCGGCCGGCCGATCCTCGGGACGATCGAGACGATCTCCGGCATCACCCGGAAAAAAATCATTCATTTCCTGAAGCGAACCTACGATCCCCATGAGATCGTGGTTTCGGTCGCCGGCCATTTCGACCTGAACACCCTGATGAAGATGCTCGACAAGGCGTTTGGAAGATATACCGCGAACGAAACCCGCCTTCATCCGAGGATCGCCCCGGAAATCACCCCGCACTTTCAGATTAAGAAGCGGAAGCTTGAGCAGGTCCACCTCTGCATCGGGACACAGGGGCTTCCGCAGGGACATCCCGACCGCTACGCCCTTTATGTGATGAATACGATTTTAGGCGGGAGCGTCAGCTCGCGCCTCTTCCAGGAGGTCCGGGAGCGGAGAGGGTTGGCCTATTCGATCTACTCGTATCCTTCTTCTTATCAGGACGGCGGCCTCTTTACCGTGTACGCCGGGGCGAGCGCTCAGAACGCGCCGAAGGTGATGGGATTGATCCTGAAAGAGCTTCGGAAGATGAAAGACAAAGGGATCGATGCGGTCGAGTTGGAAAAGGCGAAGAACCACATCAAGGGAAGCCTGATGCTCAGCATGGAGAGCACCAGCAGCCGGATGAGCAAGCTCGCGAAAGACGAGCTCTATTTCGGCCGCTATTTCTCCCTGGCCGAAGTGGCGGCGGAGATCAACAAAGTCTCGATGGATCAGGTCCTGCAGCTTGCCGAAAATATCTTTAACCCGAAATACCTCTCCTTGACGGCGCTGGGAAAGATTGACCCAGAAATGCTTCCGAAAGAGCTGAGCCTTTAACAACTTGTCGAATCGAAACGGCCGCCGAGGTGTCCCTTCGGCGGCCGCTTTCATTTCTCCGAATGTAGGGCGAGCCGGTTTCCCTCCGAGTCGATAATAAGCCCTGAAGCCGTCCGGTAAAATGGCCTGGCTTTTCATCGAACCCTCCATCGTATTTACTTTGTCACCCCGAATGTTCCTGTTTGGAACGGATCCTCCCGCGCGTTCAGCCACTGCGCCATCTGCGGCCACGCTCCATAGCCGGAGTCGGTATTGATATGGGCCGCTTCCGGCGGCAGCTTGATGACCTCCAGACCGAGGGGCTTGCCGTAAATCGCGGCCGCCCCCTCGGGACAATAAGGGTCGGCGTCGGTGCAGATTAAACGAGAAACCCTCGCGGAGCGTGCCACCGCGGCGGGATGGATCGGCGGTGGGAAAAAGCTTTCGATCCCGGGGGCGCGGGTGGACGGCCCTGGCGGCGCCACCAGCAAAAGGAGATCGACCGGCCGGGACATCGGAAGCTCCGCATGATGAAGCCAGAGGAGCACCGCAAGCGAATGGCAGATCACGGTCTGCCCGGTGTCCGGTTCAAGCGCCGCCAGCTCTTTTTCAAGTACGTTCAGCCACGATTCCAGGCGGGGGGCATCCGGGTCGGGAAGGGAGGGGAAGCGAACGGCCTCTCCCGACGCCGCCAGTCGCCCGGCGAGCCACGTTTGCCAGTGTTCCGGTCCGGAGCCACCCCAGCCGTGCAGAATCAGAAAACTCTTTTTCTTCTTCACGTCCATTCCTTCTGAGGTCAGACCGTGTAGCGTCCCCTTTCAAAGACCGTTTCCTTGTCGATCTCCACCCGTTCGACGGCGGCGAAGATGTCGACATGGAATTTTCCGCTCTTCGGAAAGCCGGGTTTGGTATAAAGGGCATGTTTCGCGCCGAGGGAAAGATGGGTGCCGAGCATTCTTTCATAGGCGCCGATGTCGCTCAGACGGCGGTCCCGGGTCAGCGCGCGGTTGAGGCCGAAGCCGAGCTCGCGGACCCAGACCTCACGCTCCTCGGCGCGGATCCGGTCCAGTACCTCCTGAAAGGCCTTCGGCGCATCGGGCGCTTCGACCAGGATTCCTTCTCTGATCCGCGCAGCAAAAGGCCTGTCCGGCGCATGGACGGTAAAGTCGGTATCGCCGAAGGCGAAAACCTGCAGGGCGCCGTTGACCTGCCGCATCTCCTTCGGTTCGGAGAAGACCTCTCCGATCGGAAATTGTCCACCGACATTCTTCATTTCGCTGTAATCGCCGATGTTCATCCTGGCGGGTTCGAACGAGGAGTCGTAAATGAGCTCGGTCCCTTCGCAGATGACGCTGATTTTCTCCGCCCGGTCGATCCGCTCCTTGAGCGCCGGCCCGACCGACCGGTAATAAGCCGGATCATACGCTAAGGCGTCGATGTAGGCTGTCCGTTCCTCTTCCCGGATTCGCCCCAGGTGCGGGTGCTCGATGACTTTCAACCCTCGCTTGAAGAGCTCCACCCGGAAACGAAATTCATTCAGGCGAAAGCTGGTCGACTGGACCAGCGCCACGAGCGATTTTGGCGGCAGGGCATCGACCGCCGTTAAAATCTCTTTCGGCGTGGTTTGATCAAAATTCAGCGCCGCGGCATTCGGCAGGACGGCCCGGTATGTCTCGCCCAGGAGCTTGGCCAGGTCGGACTGCTCATCGTAAACCAACAGCGCCGGCGCTCCGGGGGGATGCTCCAGGGCCAATGTCACGGTGTCCCGGATGTTTGATTGCGCGCGATCCGTCAAAGAAAAAGTCATCATCTATCCGGAATTGTTTATAAGGCCATCGCCATTTTGTATAACTTTGCCTGAACTGTCAATGGGAGAAGTGGCGCGATAGAGGAAGAAGGGACCCATCAGAGCAACGTTCTGATCTCCGCTTTGAGATCGGTTCCCTGGATCCGAATAAGAGCGATCGAAACCGGAAGCTTGAACCGCCGCGGCCCCGCGCTTCCGGGATTGATGAAGAGAACGCCCTCTTTGGTTTCGATCGAGGGCCGGTGAGAGTGGCCGCTGATGACCGCTTTGAACCCCGCTGCCGCCGGATTCAGGGCGAGTTCGTTCCGGTCGTGAAGGAGATAAAACCGGCTCCCGCTCACCTCGGCCACCTCGGTCTCCGGGAGCGTTCTCGCCCAGTCGCCCTTGTCGTTGTTGCCGCGGACGGCGACCACCGGGGCGACCGCTCTGAGCGCTTCCAACACTTCTGGTCCTCCGATATCCCCCGCATGAATGATCAAACCGACCCCTTCGAAGGCGGCGATCACTTCCGGACGGACCAGGCCGTGTGTGTCCGAAATCATGCCGATCTTCTCCTTGATGGTTATCATGTAAGACCCTTAAGATTTAGGATTTAGTTGACATACTTTCGAACATATTATATCAATAAGGGCGTTGGGGATATTCAACGAAAGTTATTCGATGTTCTCACTTGAAGGAAAGGGGATCTATGGATAATCGACGAAAGGGACCGCGAATTCCGCTGGTCACAATGGCCCGTATCACCCCGCATGGCCTGCAAACCACCGACGAGGCGCTGGTTCGAGACATCAGCATGGGAGGGATCGGGGTCTATGTCAAAGGCCATTATCAGAAAGGGGACGCGCTGCTCGTAAAGCTTTTATTCGTGGTCAATGACGGCGCCAAGATGATGGAATCGCTGAAAGGACGGATCGCCTGGGTCAAGCCGCTGGAGGAAGCGGGACAGTTCGCGGTCGGCATTGAAATCCCCAACATGGAGCAGAGGCATCCGAACCTGTATGCTTACATCAAGCAGTTGGAAAAGCTGAACAGTTAAAGCGGCAGAAAAACGGGGCGGAGATGTCCGGCCCGCGGCGGCAACCGGGCGGGAAGAGGCGGCCGCATCGGTTATGAAGCGCCGTGCCCGGTTTCATCGATGGTTTTTTCTTCCTTCTTTGCCGAGACGGCCCAGGCCTCGTCGGGGTCGGAGATTTTCAGCTGATTGATTCCATCCGGAAATCTTGCCTGAAGCCGTTCATATTCCGCCTTCTTTTTCCCATCGAGAGCGGTCCAGTCATGGAGGTAGAGCACCTTGCGGATTTTCGCCTGAAGAAGCTCCTTCGTGCATCCAAAACAGGGCCGCATGGTAGTATACAACACCCCTTCCTGAACGGAGATCCCGAACCTGGCGGCCGCGAGGAGGGTGTTTTGTTCCGCGTGAACGCAGATGCACAGATCGTAGCCGGTCCCCGAAGGATATTCCTCCCGATGCGCACACCGGTAGCAACCCCCCTCTGAGCAATTGGTCATGTTTTCGGGCGTTCCGTTGTATCCGGTGGAGACGATGTGGTCGTCCAGGGTAATCAGCGCGCCGATCCTGTTTCCCAGACAGTCGGCTCTAGCGCGGACCGCCATTGCGATGCGCATGAAGTACGCGTCGGGAGGAATCCGTGGCGCCTGCTTTTCGTCCACCGGCAGGTCTCTCATTCAGACCCCCCGTGCCCGGAAAATGGCCCTGATGCAAAAGGAAAAAGGTGAGTCATTACGGTAAAAATAAAATCGCCTTTCAAGTTTCGCAGAAGCGATGCTGTTCGGTGACGGATGGGGTATATCACAGGACGGCGATTAAAATCAACTTTGCAGGGGCAGGCTCGGCTCGGAAGCGCATCGAGGACGCTTTCGCTCGTAATTTATGACGAATAAGAGTACAATGTGCTGAAACACTAACCGAAAGGCAAATATGACGACCATAATAAAAACAGGGGAAGTCGGCACAGAGGTGATCTCTCTTTGCACCAAGTGTAAGGTTGAAACCGAACACACCATAGCATCCAAAGTCGGAGAAAAGATCGGCAAGGTGCGATGCAAAGTGTGCGGCAGCACCCACCGCTATCTTAAAGCGGGTACGCCGGCTTCGGCCCTCACGACCCGAAAATCGTCTAAATTGACCCCTGAAGAGGCCTGGAATCGCTGTATTCTGAACGCTTCTTCAAAAAAGAGCGCGTATACCCTCTCAGGATACTATAAGCTGAACGAATTGATCGAACATCGCCATTTCGGATTGGGCGTCGTCACCCTTTTATTGTCCAACGACAAAATACAGGCCACTTTTAAAGAGGGGGAGAAAGTCCTCATCATGGGGATGACCCACCCTGCCTGATTGGAAAGACCGGCCCGGGCCGGTGAAGGAAGTGGAATCATTTCAGCCCGCCTGAGGCGGTTCGATCCCCTTCGCCTGGTCGCAGAGGTCGGCGAGGATCTGATGCGCCTGTAGCGGGGTAAGGCGGAGGGGGTCGGTTTTTCGGAGCGCTTCGATCACCGGATCGCTTTTCTGTTTCGGATCTGCAGGAGGCGCCGAGAAAAGGTCGGGCTGCCGCGAAGGGACCGGACCGGTCGGCCGCCACCCCTTCTCTTCGAGTTCCTTCAACACCTGTTTGGCCCGGGTGATGATTTCGGGTGGAAGGCCGGCCAGCCGCGCCACCTGAATACCGTAGCTCTTATCGGCTCCTCCCTCGACCATCTTCCTTAAGAAAATAATTTCATCTTCCCATTCGCGCACGAGAACATGGTAGTTGCAGATCCCTTCGTTCAGGGCGGCGAGTCCCGTCAGTTCGTGATAGTGGGTCGCGAAGAGGGTTCTGGCGCCGAGCCGGTCGGAGTGGACATACTCCGCGATCGCCCAGGCGATGCTCATCCCGTCGAATGTGCTGGTTCCCCGGCCGATTTCATCGAGGAGGATCAGGCTCTTTTCAGTGGCATGGCGGAGGATCTGGGCCATCTCGGTCATCTCAACCATGAAAGTGCTCATCCCGTCGGCGAGGGAATCCTGCGCCCCGACCCGGGTGAAGATCTGATCGACCACCCCCACCGTCGCCTCCCGCGCCGGGACAAAACTCCCCATCTGCGCCATCAGGACGATCAGCGCGATCTGCCGCATGTAGGTCGACTTTCCGGCCATGTTCGGACCGGTCAATACCATCAGCCGCCGGCTCGGCGGATCGAGCAGCGCGTCATTCGGAATGAACCCGCCGTTCGCTCCCCCTCCCTTCGCCCCCTGTTCCAGGACCGGGTGCCGGCCTTCGATGATTCGAATTGTTCGCTGATCGTTGATGGCGGGACGGCAGTAGTTGTTTTGATGGGCCACCTCGGAGAATGCCGCCAGGACATCCAGCAGCGCCAGAGCGCCGCCCATTCGTTGAATCCGGGCCGCCTGCTGCGAGAGGCGCCGCCGGATCTCTTCAAACGCCTTCCCCTCCAGCGCCAGGAGGGTCTCCTGCGCGCCGGCGAGTTTCTCTTCGATCGCCCTCAATTCATCGGTGGTAAAACGCTCCGCCCGGGTGAGGGTCTGCTTTCGAATGTAATCGGTCGGGATCTTTTTCAGGTGGGTCTCGCTTACCTCGATATAGTAGCCGAAGACCTGATTGTAGCGCACTTTCAACGACTCGATGCCGGTCCGCCTGCGTTCCTTCATCTCGATCTCCGTCAGCATCGACCGGCCTTCCTTCTGAAAGCGGCGAAGGGCGTCGAGTTCGGCCAGATAGCCTTCTTTAATGATTCCCCCTTCCTTCAGGGAGAGGGGAGGGTCGGGAACGATCGCGCTGTCGATCAGATGAAAGACTTCATCCAGGTTGTCCCATGAAGCGGCGAGGTCGGCGATCAGAGGGGGAATGCCTTCCGCCGTTATCGTCTGCTGTGAAGAGGAGAGGCGTTTCTGGATTTGAGGGAGGAGCGCGGCCGATTCTTTCAGCGCCAGAAGATCGCGCGGATGGGCCGCTCGCAGGCTGATCCGCCCGATCAGCCGCTCGATGTCCGACATCTGTTGAAGGAGGCGGCGAAGGGCGGTTCGGAGGGGGAGATCGTCATAAAAGAAAGCGACCGCCTCCTGCCGGCGTCCGATTTTTTCGGGCGACAGAAGGGGGTGAAGGACCCACTCCTTCAATAACCGTCCCCCCATGGCGGTCAGGGTCTGATCGAGAAGGTGAAAGAGGGTTCCCTCCTGCCGCTCGCGCGAAACGGGGACGAGGTCGAGATGCCGGATGGCGAGGGGATGAATCCGCATGTATTCCCCGGAGGGATGCGGCCGGAGGGCGACGATGTTGCCGAGGGCGATTTTTTGCGTCTCCTGCACCTGCCCCAGGAGGGCGCCGGCGGCCGCCCATGCAAGCGGATCGTACCCCAACGAGGCCAACGAGTGAATCTGAAAATGCGATTTTAAAACCTGCTCCGCCTGCCCGGCGATGAAGTAAGAGGAGGAGACGAATCGGATCGGCCCGATCTGCCGGAGGGGCCCCGTTTGATCCTCTTTTCCCTGAAGGTGAGCGGGGAGGAGGAGCTCTTTCGGTCCGACCTTGATCAACTCTCCTTCGATCTCGCTCCAGCCGCGATCGGAAGCGGCCGCCCTGAAATCGCCGGTGGAAAGATCGAGATAAGCGAGGCCGATTTGCGGGGCCTCGGCCAGGGCTGATCGAAAGTCCCAGGCCAGCGCGGCGAGATAGTTATTCTCCTTGGCGCAGAGGAGTTCCGGCTCGATCACCGTCCCAGGGGTAATGATCCGGACCACCTCCCGTTTGATGATCCCCTTGGCGGAGGCGGGGTCCTCGACCTGCTCGCAGACGGCGACGGCGTATCCGGACCGGATCAGCTTGGCGATGTAGCCGGAGGCGGCATGATAAGGAATCCCGCAGAGGGGGACGGCATTTTCCTTGTTTTTATCCCGGGAAGTGAGGGTGATCTGGAGGACTTTCGAGGCGACCAGGGCGTCCTCGAAAAACATCTCATAAAAATCCCCGACCCTGAAGAAAAGAATGGCGTCCGGATGTTGCTTTTTCGTCTCCAGATACTGCTTCATGAGCGGGGTGGCGTCGTTCATTTTAAAATGGTTTCCTGAGCGAAATTTACGGCGACTCCGCTGATTTCCCTTAAACCGGTCAAATATTTTTTACAAGTCATCCGGCAGCTCTTCCCTCACGGAGGGGAAAGGGGGCGCCTGCGCCTTGAGCGTTCCGGCGCGGATCCGGTCGAGGTCCATTTCAAGCTGCGAGATCCGCTTCGACTGCTTTCTTCTCTCCAGTTTCAGCTTGACCCATCCCGGAAAGGTCATCAGCGTCGCGAAGACCGCCCCGAGCAGGAACGAGGCGATCACGATGAGGTAGACGGCGACCGCCTCCGTGTGGACCCCCCAGAAAAGATAAAGGGAGGCGGTCTGCGTTTGATTGGTGTAGGCGAAACCGAGGAGCGCGAAAATGACAAGGATGGTAAAGATCAGCCGGATCATGTTCCCTCACTTAAAATGAACGCCGTGGTTTCCGTTTCTATCTCCAAGTGGAGCGCCGCCGAGTAGGTCGGCTCTGGAATCATGGCCTTGATAACTTTGCGCGGTAGGGCTTATTTTAACCACTTCCCGAAGGTCGCCGGGTAGGTCGGCTCTCGAAATATCGCCTTGATAATCTTTCGCTTAAGAACTTATTTTAAAATGGGGCTTGAGCTGCTTGTAGGTCTCTTTCAGATCTTCCGGAATGACCCGGATCTCCGCAACGGAGGTCATAAAATTGGTGTCTCCGACCCACCGGGGGAGCACGTGAAAGTGGAGATGGTCTTCAATGCCGGCGCCCGCCGCCTTCCCGAGGTTCAGGCCGACATTGGCCCCCTCCGGCTGAAATGACTTCCGCAGGACGGAGAGCGACTTTTTCGTCAACTGCATCAGATTCTTCAGGACTTCATCCGAGAGGGCTTCCAGGTTGTTGACATGTTCGTAAGGACAGACCATCAGATGGCCGTTGTTGTAGGGATAGAGGTTCATGATCACGAAGCCGTGCTTCCCCCGATGCAGAATCAGATTGGCCCGGTCTTTTTTCTCTTTCGGCTTGTCGCAGAGGATACAGCCGGCCGGTTTCTCCCCCTTGATGTATGCGATCCGCCACGGCGCCCAGAGCTGTTTCATCTCTTCAACTCCGGTCCGGCCGACTCCTGATCTTTCCGGATCTCCGCCATGATTTTTTGCAAATCTTCCCAGACCCGCTTTTTTTCGCTCGGGTTGCGAAGAAGATAAGCGGGGTGAAACGTCGGGAGGACTTTGATCCCGTGAAAATCGTGAAATCGCCCCCGCAGATCGGAGATCCGCTGCTGTGATCCGAGGAGGGTCTGGGCCGAAAAGGTCCCCAACGCGCAGACGACCTTCGGCCGGATCGCCTGAATTTGCTTTAAGAGAAACGGCTGGCAGGCGGCGATCTCCTCCGGCTGCGGATTTCGATTTTTCGGGGGACGGCATTTGATGATGTTGGCGATGTAAACCTCCTGGCGGCTTAACCCCATCGCCACGATCATCTTCGTCAGAAGCTGCCCTGCCCTTCCGACAAAGGGTTCTCCTCGCAGGTCTTCATCCTCTCCGGGCGCCTCGCCGACAAACACGAGGGAGGCATGCGGGTCTCCCGTTCCGAAGACGATGTTTGTCCGGGTGGAACAGAGCGGACACCGCCGGCAGTCGCCGATCTCCTCCCGGATCATTTCGAGGGCCGCCGCCCTACCGGACGGCATGGCCGCGCCGGCGGAGGGCGATGCAAAAGCGGGAAGGGTTTGCGGCGGTTCGGAGTCGCCCGGCGCCGCAGGTGGAAGCGATTCCTCCGCAGGGGAAGCCGGGGCGGGCTTCCAGACGTCGACGCCGCTTTCGGCATACCATCCCATCCGCGCGCGCATCTCCTGAGCGATCTTCTTAAGTTGAGCGCCGTAATCTTTCGCGCTAGAACCTGTTTTAATCTGAACGCCGTAGTTTCCGTTCCTTCCTCCAACCACTCCCTGTAGGTCGTAACTTTCCGCTTGAGGGTCTATTTTAATCTCCTTGGCCTTTGCTTTATCCATTCGGGGAAGCCTCCTTCCATGGCAGATTTTTCTTAACCTGATCGATCCATCGAATATAATCGGTTCCGCTTGCCGTGAGAACGATCTCGCGCTGATCTCCGTTTCCATTCGGAGCGCCGTAATCTTTCGCGCTAGAACCTATTTTATAATGAAGATCGATCCTCAGCCGGCTCGGAGGAAGAAAATCGAGCCCCTTCTCGATCCACTCGATCGCCGCGACCCCAGGTCCCTCCAGATACTCTTCCAGCCCGATCGCTTCGACCTCGCGGCCGTTTTCAAGACGGTAGAGATCGATATGATAAAGGGGAAGACGCCCTTCATGAGGATGGACCAGGATGAAGGTCGGGCTGCTCACATAAGAATCGGTCACCCCCAATCCTTTCGCCAGTCCCTTCACGAAGACGGTCTTTCCGACCCCCAACGGACCCGATAGGCCGATGACCTCTCCGCCGGTCGCCGCCCTTCCCAGAATCTCTCCAAGCTGAAAGGTGGTCTCCGCCGACCCGCTCGACACCACGATGGTTTCTTCCTGCACGGGCGCTAAGCCGCCGCCGGGCATCGTTCGATTGCGGTTGCTAATTTTTCGAGCGCGTGGGCGTTTTTCAGGATCTGCTCCGGCGCCGTATCCGGGGGTCCCTCGTATGGTTTTCCAACCACCAGCGCATCGGGTCCGAGCTGCAGGCTGGAGAATTCCTCCAGGGGGAGCAGTCGCGCCAGGATCTCCGCTTCTTCCAGAAGCCGCTTTGCCGTTTCGGGATGCTGCGAGCGGGCCTGGTACTTCCCATCGATGCCGGGGAAAACCCCGCCGGCGGTTTCCGAAAGCCCCGCTTCATCGGCAACCGGTTTGAAATAGTCGGCCTTCAAAAGAAGGAGATCGGAAGAGAGTTCCGATTTGACGCTGTAAATGTAATAGAGGATATGCTGCCGGCCCGCCTTGACGACCTTAAAGAAAAGATCGAATTCTCTCCCTCCGATCTCTCCGGAAAAACGGGGATAAACGAGCGGGTTTTCCTGAATGACTTTTCCCGAAAGCTCGGCGGTCAGGCGGGAGAAGTTTTTTCTGATCCTCCCTTTGTCGATCCAGGAATGGACCAGCATCGCCACTCCGATGACGGCGATGATCATTAAGAAAAAGAAAGTAATTTGCGTCAATGTCATGAGATCCGTCCTATTTATATTTGTTTTTATTTAAGATTGCCTGCGGGATCTTTCCAATCAGGTCGGAGGTGATCAGCCCTGCTTCCCCCCGCTCCGCGGCGGCAAGATCGCCTGCCAGGCCATGCAGGTAAATTCCGAGGGTGGCCGCCTCTTTCGGGTTCATTCCCTGCGCGAGAAATCCGCCGATCATGCCGGTGAGGGCATCGCCGATCCCGGCGGTGGCCATGCCGGGGTTGCCGGTATGGTTGACCCAGAGCGAGCGGTCCGGGGCGGCGATGAGGGTGTGCGCCCCCTTTAAAACCACAAAGACCTCCCACTTCTCGGCAAAGTCGGCTGCGAGGTTGAAGCGATCTTTCTGAACAAAGTCGGCCCCCTTCCCCAAAAGGCGGCCCATCTCCCCGGGATGAGGGGTCAGGATCAATGGCCCTCTTTTTTTCTTGAGGATCGAAAGATCTGCGGCCACGGCGTGGATGCCGTCGGCATCGACGACCATCGGAAGTCTGACCTCTGCGATGAGGTTTCTGACCAGGCGTTGCGTCTCGCTGTTTTGAGAAAGGCCCGGACCGATCGCCACGGCATTTTTCCCCTCCAGCGCCGTCAGGAGTAATTTTTCACTCTCCAGCGCCAGCGTTCCTTCGGCCGTCTCCGGTAGAGGGAGGCTCATGGCCTCCATCAGAGACGCCAGGCTCGGGTCGAGCGATTGGGGAAGGGCGATGGTGACCCGCCCGGCGCCGGAGCGCATCGCCGCCAGCCCGGTCATCTGAGCGGCCCCCCTTTTTCCGACCGACCCGGCGACGACCAGAAGGTGTCCCAGGGTCCCTTTGTGAATTCCTTTCGCGCGGCGGGGGGGAAGCCCTTCGAGCATCGCGGCGGTGATCAGCGCTACCTTGAGGTTCGCCGATTCGATGAGGGCCGGGGGAAATCCGAGATCGACCACCCTCAGCTTGCCCCGATGTTCCAATCCGGCCTGGACAAAATGTCCCCGTTTGGGGAGGGCCATCGTCAATGTCATGTCGGCCCTGACCGCCGTTCCGAGCTTCTCTCCGGTGTCGGCCGAAATGCCGGAAGGAAGATCGACCGCGATCACGATGCGGCCCGATCGGTTGATCGAATCGATCGCCCGGGCATAATCTCCTTCGACCGGATGGGAGAGGCCGGTTCCGAGCAGGGCGTCGATGATCAGATCGCTTTCGGAAAGATCCTCGGCCAGCCGGGTCCATTTAAAAGAGCCGATCACGGCCAACGGCCCGCCGCTTTGCAGCCAGATGTCGAGCGACGTCTTTGCATCCCCCGTTATTTTCTCAACGGGAGAGAGAAGGTAAATGCGGACTTCTCCGCCCCGCGACCGAAGATGGCGGGCCGCCGCAAGGCCGTCTCCGCCGTTGTTGCCCCGTCCGGCGAGAATGACGAATTTCTTGCCGCGCAGCGGAGCATAGGCCGCTTCAATCTGATCGACCAGCCCCCTGGCGGCATTTTCCATGAGGAGGAGCGAAGGAATGCCGAAGTCGCTGGTGGCCCGCCGATCGAGTCTTTTCATCTCCTCTGCGGTGACGATTTTCATCGGAACGCCGTAACCTTTCGCTTGAAAACCTATTTTATCGGCTTTTCCATGTGGGGTCCGTGCGGGAAACTGAGCGCCGTTAAAATAGGTCACCATAAGCAAAATTTACGGCGTTCCTTTTTCCCTGCGGCTATCTTCCCTGGGGGGCCGCTTTTTCCGGTCCTTGCAGCAGAACCTGCGCAATGGAATAATCGTGATCATGGGTAATGGTGGCGAAAATTTTAGAGACGTTCTTTTCTGCCGCCAGTTGACCGGTTGTTCCCCACAGTTTGACCTCCGGTTTTCCGGAAGGATTGTTGACCGTTTCAATCTCTTTCCACTTCGTTCCCATCCGAAGGCCGGTGCCGAGCGCTTTCAATATCGCCTCCTTCACGGCGAACCGGGCGGAAAGATGAACGGGAGGGAACTTATGCCGCAGGCAGTAGGCCTGTTCGGTCGGGGTAAAAACCCGGTCTAAAAAGCGGGGCCCCCATCGTTCCATCATCTCCTGAATCCGGGAAATTTTTACCAGGTCGATTCCAATTCCGACGATGGTCATGCGCGACCGATTTGATGTTCGATGGCGTGTGCGGGGAGGCGCCGTAATGAGTGCATCGTTTTAAAATAAGCCCTAGCGAGGAAAATTAAGTGAACGCCGTAAGTTTTTGCTTCAAAAGACCTATTTTAACGGCGCTCCATTGACTACCGGATGAGTGATTTCATTTCGCGCACGGCCCGCTCCAGTCCGACCAGAACCGCCCGGGAGATGATGCTGTGGCCGATATTGAGCTCCTCGATCTCCGGGATTTGCGATACCGCGGTGACGTTGGTGTAATCGAGGCCGTGTCCCGCGTTGACCCCCATTCCTAATTTGGAGGCGAGCTTCGCCGCTTCCATGATTTCATGAAGCTCCGCCTGGCGCTCTTTGCCGCGGCTGTTTGCATACTTGCCGGTATGGATTTCAATCAGGTCAGCCGAGACTTTATGCGCCCCTTTGATCTGGGTCGGATCGGGATCGATAAAAAGGGAAACCAGGATGTCCCCTTCGCGCAGGAGTTCAATGATTTTTTGCAACTCTTCCCGGCAGGAGACGACATTCAGCCCCCCTTCGGTGGTCAGCTCCTGCCGCCGTTCGGGAACCAGCGTGACCATGTCCGGCTTGATCTCCAAGGCAATCCGGGCCATCTCTTCCGTCGCGGCTATTTCCAGATCGAGCTTGGTCCGGACCGTCTCGCGAAGGAGCCGCAGATCCCGGTCCTGAATGTGGCGGCGGTCCTCCCGAAGATGGACCACAATGCCGTCGGCCCCCGCCAGCTCGGCCAGCGCCGCCGCCGCAATCGGGTCGGGTTCCTTGGCCTTCCTCGCCTCGCGAAGGGTTGCCACATGATCGATATTCACGCCGAGCCTTGCCACGCCTCTCCCTCTTGTTCAAAACCTCGTTTCTGACCCCCATCGAAATCGGGTTATTATTACAGAAACGCACTGGAGGGTCAAGGGCTGTTTCGTTGATTTTCGGTTGTTTAGGCGGCCTGTGAAAGGATAAATCGGCCGGCGGACTTATTCGAGATCGAGGTGAAGCGCTTCGGACCGGGGTCGTTAAAGTCGGGCTTTTCTTTTGAGGAATTCCAGGATTGTCCTTTTTTCCTGATCGGTCAACGGATTTTTCTGCGCCCGGCGCATATGATCCTGCATCCGGTCGACCACCGAAACCCACTCATCGGGGGTCTGCTGAACGGGATGGGGGAGAAGGTGGCATTGGCTGCAGCGCTCCCGGTAAAGCACGGCCGCGGGGGTGGCGTCGGTAAGGAGGAAGGTATTTTTATTGTCGCCGTGGAACGTCAGATAGTCGGCGATATGCTCGGCTTCCTCCTTGCTCGGCATGAGGAGCACCTCTGTGCCGGGGTTGAGCTCCTCCCGGGTTCGCAGCCGCTGCAGCATCCGATCGACCACCGGCGGCCACTCCTGTGGGGTGTGCATTTTGGGGCTGGGAAGCTCATGGCATTGAGAGCAGGTTTTGATAAAGAGGGTGGCGCCGGCCGAGCTTTGGTCGGCCAGCTGCTCCGCCCGAAAGCCGGTGGGAAGAAATCCACGGACCGAGGTCGATCTGGGCCGTGTGATGGCGGTAATAAAGAGAAGGCCCGACACGGCGATGGCGATTAAAATAATGACGGTTAGATTTTTTTTCATCGATCTGCCCGATGAAGATAGCCTATTCACCGGAATAGTTCAAGACGATTCATTCGGAAGGAGAGGCTTCGGCGGCGGGTTACTGACGATCCATCCACTTCTGGAGCTTTTCACTGTCTTGGGCGGAAAGATTGGTAAAGATGAGGCCCACCCCCATCCCCGGATGAACGTAGGTCACTCGGGTCTGCACCTGGATGTCGTCCGGGTCGGAGTCCTGTAATTTAAAACGAAGATCGAGAAGGGTTCCCTCCGGAAAAACCGCGAGGGTCTCAAGATAGATTCCTCCGATGCTGATGTCGGAGCAGCGCCGCATTCCGAAGCCGACAATTTGAATCTCCTTGATGAAAGGAACTCGTCTCTGTATCCGGCGTTCATTGGATGCATTGTCGGCCATGGCGACCTTTCTGATGGAGTTTGTCCGGAGATGAATAAATTTTATTGGAAACGGTAGCAAAAACCAAAAGAGACGTCAAGTCAAAACTGCCTTCCGAAAGGTCTCATCCATCTCGTAACGGTATTTAGGAGCCGCGACAAAACAACTGGCGCCGTTCGGCGGGCGATCCATCCCGACTGGCGTTGTTGTTCGTCGCTTACAGACCAAGCAGAGCGCCGTAATCTCTCGCGCTAGGGCCTACTTTAAAGGGTATGCGCGCTCCTCACGCCTAGCCAGCCGGGCGGCTCGGCCACCTCACTTTTGCACCCGTTATTTTGTCGCGGCTCCTTAGCCTGAAGTATTTCAGGTATCTTTAAGCGGGATAGCAGGGTGAAAATAAGAATGCCCCGCTGGGTTCAGCGGGGCATTCTTTAGTCTAACGGAATGGATTCTTGGTTAGGAAGCCAATTTGACGTTGACGGCTTGAGGGCCTTTCTGGCCTTGGGTGACTTCGAATTCGACTTCATTTCCTTCTTCCAAGGATTTGTAGCCTTCACCCGCAATGGCAGAAAAGTGGACGAACACGTCTGCGCCGCCATCTTCCCGGGTAATGAATCCATACCCTTTGCTGCCATTGAACCATTTTACTTTTCCTTTAATCATGTTCTTTTTTCTCCTGTTATTTTATCAGCGGAATGCTGATCGTATTGCCCACTGCCCTTCAAGCGTCAAAAAATAAAAAAAGCCGCAGCGTGTTGTAAAAAGCTGCAGCTCGTGATTGATTCTGATCAACTTCTACAATGGACTGTTTCTTTTATATCATAATTATTTTTCAAGTGTCAAGCATTTAATCGCGAAATACTTTACCCGGATTGCAGGACGAAATCATCCCGAAATTGACTTTTCCCCGCGGTTTTGCTTATGATCATCTCAATGCAATGGTCCGGAGTGATTTCATGGTACACGGTATCGGTTTCTTGAAGTTGGTCGAAGAGGCCAGGAAGCGGATTCAGGAGTGTTCGATTGCGGAGGTGAAGCGCCGCCTGGACTCCGGCCCCCCCCTCCATTTCATCGACGTCCGCGAAGACAATGAATTTGCAAAGGGTCACGCCGTTCATGCCACGCATATCGGCCGGGGCGTTCTGGAGCGCGATGTGGAAGCTCTGATCCCGGAGAAGGGCGCCGAGATCGTCCTCTATTGCGGCGGCGGGTTCCGTTCGGCGCTGGCCGCAGATTCTTTGCGAAAGATGGGATATACGAATATCCGGTCGATGGCCGGAGGGATCAAGGCGTGGGAAGAGGCGGGATATCCGGTCGAGAAAGACGAGTGAGGGCAGAAATGGTTGGAATGCGGAGGCGGGGTTCGGGAAATGGGAAGCAGGGCGGAAGCGGCCGGAGAGCGGGGGGCAGGGCCGTCCTCTCCATCGCGCTTCTTCTGTTTCTCGCTACAACGGCGCCGGCTGAGGAGCCGGGACCGAGGAAGTTCGACCTTTCGGCGGCGGTTCGGCATAGCTTCCCGTTCGGAAGCGAAGAAGCCGGGGTAGAATGGTCGGATCTTTACGACCCCGGCTCGGGCGGGGCGCTGGAAATCGGCTACCGCGTTCAGCCGCGATGGGCGCTTTACTTCGGGGGCGCTTATGATCATTACCCCGCAAAGGAGGTGATCCTGCCGACTCCCGTTGGAACGGTTTCCGGACGGTTCAATGATCAGAAGCTTCTGACCCTCTATCTGGGGATGAAAGGATATCTTCTCGGCGCGGAATTTCCGCAAAAGTCGGCCGGCATCGATCCCTACCTTCGGGCCGATCTCGGCGTCACCCAGTTCAATGGCGCCGATTTTAATGGTTTGTCGGTTGCAAAGCGGAGCCGCGCGTTCTCCTTCTCAGTCGGCCTCGGCGCCGATGTCCTGACCTATACGAACTTCATTTTCTTCTTCGAGGGAAGATACGAAGATCATGGCACTCCGGATCAGGCGGGGAATGCTTTCCGGGCGATCCCGCTCTCGATGGGGCTGCGATATCTACTTTAACCCCTCTCTGCGATCTTCCGTCCGATGTCACGATCACGGTCTACGGCATCTTCTCTCTGATTCTCGCGCCTGACCGCCTGAACCCTTAAACCGCACCGCATCAAGGAAAAGGAGTCCTTCGTTGGAGAGCAAATCTGGATACAGGGCCACGGGAGCCCCGGTGGGGCGGGAATTTTTCAGCCCCCTCTTCAGGCAGAAAAGGAAGCCATGGTAAGCCGCCTGCGGCTGTTTGTCCTGGTCCTCGCCATTCCGATCGTCGGCCTGGTCGCGTCGGGAAGGATTCAAGCCTATTACAATTCACAACTGCGCTCGGCCGCGCGCGCGGAAGTTCCCGATCTCCATTTCGAAACGCTCTCCCACCTTACGCTCGATGGAATCTGTAAAACCGCCGACCCGAGGTTGGAGGGTATCTGCGCCGACAACCGCAACCTGAAACTCATTTATGGCGGAGCGGTCGGAGCGGGGGGCATCGGCCTGATGATGATTCTCCTGATTCGCCTGGCAGGCGCGGCGGCGCAGAGGAACCGCCGGCTGCTTCTGGTTTTTTTCAAGCCGGGATTCTATCTCATCGCGGTTCTCCTCGTCGGCCTGGTGCTGGTGAATGCCGCCGTGGCGATGGCGACGCTCTATTATACCGAATTGGTTTTATTTGAGCGGGTCCATCCTTTTATCATCCTGGCGGTCGGCGCCGGCGCATTCCTGGGAATTACGGCGATGATTACCCACCTTTTTTCGCTTGTCCGGAAGGCGGAAGCCAAGGTGATCGGTAAAGGGGTTTCCCGGGAAGAGGCGCCTTCTTTATGGCAAAAAGTGGAAGAGATCGCCCTGAGGCTCGGCGCGTTGCGGCCCGACCAGATCGTGGTCGGACTCGATCCGACCTTTTTTGTGACCGAGGCGGACGTCGCCTGTCTCGATGGGAAGCGCACTGGAAGGACCCTCTCTTGCTCCCTTCCCCTCTGCCGGATTCTGACCGTCGCAGAATTCTCGTCGATCATCGGCCACGAGCTCGGCCATTACCATGGCGAGGATGCCGAGTACAGCCGGAAGTTCTACCCGATCTATCGGGGGACCGTCGCCTCCCTCGAAGCGCTCCGGCAGGCCGGCCGTAGGACCTTCCGGGGGGCGGCCCTTCTTCCGGCCATCGCCGTGCTCAGCTACTTTCTGGAATGTTTTGCCACGGCGGAGCGCCTGATCGGCCGGCAGAGGGAACTCGCCGCCGATCAGGCCGGCATCTTGGTCACTGATACGAAAACCGTTGCAGCCGCCCTGGTGAAGGTTCACGCGTTCTCCGGCGTTTGGGAAAGGGTGACGCAGGCGGCCGTCGGAGTCCTCAAAGAGAAGAGAATGCTGGTCAATGCCAGCAAGACCTTCGCGGGCGCCGTGCGGGAGTCCTCCTCTCCCTCCGCGCTAGAAGGGCTTTCCGGAAAAGAGTTAAGTCACCCCACCGATTCGCATCCCCCTTTATCCGACAGGCTGCAGGCAATGGGATTGGGTCTCGAGGATGTTGCCGCCCCGGCGCTGGACGTTTATCCGGCCGAGGCCGCCATCACCCTTTTCTCCGACGTGGAGCCGCTCGAGGAAAAGATGAGCGATGCCTACCAGGAATTATTGATTCGGGAACTTGGGATCGAGCTAAACGAGGAAGCGCCGGCGGAAGAGCTGCCGGAGCAGAACCCCGGATGAAGCGGAGGGCATTGTGGTGAGAAAGGTCCGAACGGTATATAAAGGACCGGTCAATGAGAGCCGACCGGGAAGCGGTGAGGCCGCTCGTTCTGGTCTGAAGGAGGCATCCCGGCCATGTTAAGGCAGATCGCCTGGCTTTTTATCCCCTTGATAGTCAACCTTCCCGTCCTCCTCGTGGGGCCTCCAGGTCCGGTCATCTCCGACCTCCGCGTCTCTCCTTCTTCCGGTCCTACCGGAACGGTCTACCGAATCTCGGTTCGGATCACCCGCTCGGAAAACGTGGTTCCCCTCCTTCATCAAATGAGGGAAGGGAAGGAGGCGATCAGCGTGCCGATTCGCGATGACGGGATGGAAGGGGATGACGCGAAGGGGGACGGGATCTACACCGGCCACAGCGGCGTCCCGCCGAAAGCCGCCCAGCAGACCCATCGCTTCGAGGTCTTCGTTCAGGACCAGGAAGGCCGGAAGAGCAATCTGCTGGAGTACCTGTTTACGGTCGTGGAAGGGGAGCGGAAGATCCTCTGACCCCGGACAGATTCAATCCAAAATTGAATGCCCGCCTTCCGGTTCCTCGAATTAAAGTAGGTTCTTAAGCGAAAGATTACGGCGTTCATTTTGCCGTGGTCCTATCCAAGCCGGGAGCGTTTCCGTCCGGTTCCGAGTGTCGCCTGGAGAATGCCGATCTTTCCGTCGATCCGCGTCCGGCGGAAGCGGGAGAATCCCGTCTGCTTCAACCACTGGGTCACCTCTTCCCAGGTGTAGCACCTTCCCCGTTCCGTGAAGAGGAGCATCATCAGGTTGAAGGCCGAGACATCGGGGGGGTGGGCCTGGTCTTTGTCGAGAAAATATTCGACGATGATCAGCCGGCCGCCGGGCTTTAAAGCGCTTTTGATCTTCTTCAGAATCCGGCGGTTCTCCTCGGGAGAGTAGATGTGGATCACGTTGGAGTAGAAGATCACATCATACGGCCCGCCGTACGAGTCGGCGAAGAGGTCCCCGGCGATGACGCCAGCCTGCCCGTCGAGGTCTCCCCGTTTGGCTTCGGCCAGGGCGACTTTGACGGCCGCCGGGCGGTCAAAGATGGTGGCACGGAGTCCCGGATACTTCAGCAGCAGGGCGAAGGCGTAGGAGCCGGCCCCGCCCCCGAGGTCGAGGAGCGTCCGGGCGCCGCGCAGATCGATCGGCCGGAGGATCTTCGGCGCGAGATAGAAGCTCCGTTCATGGAGCGCTTTGGAAAACCGTTTTCGAAAAGCGGGGTTGTCGGCCGCCGTCCGCTTCTGCGGGCGGCGGCCCTTGCGGACCGCGTCGGTGAGGTCGATCCAATCGTTCCAATTCTGCCCCGCCAGCCAGATGAAGTTGGTGATCGATTGGGGACTGGCGGTGTCCAGGAACGTCCGGCTGACCGGGGCATTGCGAAAGCGGCTCCCTGATTTGGTGAGGAGGCCCATGCCGGTGAGGGCATGGAGGAGGAATTCGACCCCCTCCGCGGAGGCCTTTGTCTTACGGGAAATCTCCTTCGCGGTGAGCGCCTTCTTGCCGAGAGCGGTGAAAAGGTCAAGCTCCACACCGGCGATCAGCGTCCGGGAGTCGGTGAAGGCGTCGGCCGTATGGAGGAGATCTCCGTAGGTGCGGATCATGCTATCTGATTCTCAATGAAAACGCTGGAAGTGCGACGCACGGCATCTATTTTAATTTTTAATTCCTCGTTCCTGATTCTAAAATACGCATTGCGCTCAAAGTCCCATCCACCGTTTCAGATAGAGGTAGCCTAAGGAGAGGAGGCTCATGGCAACGACGGCGGAGAGGGTCAGAATCAGAATGCGGAGTTTGGCGCGAATCTCTTTTTCGATCAGGGCGTCGAACCGCCGCTCGATCTCATCGATCTTGGCATCGACCTTCGCCTCGATGATCGCCATCTGCTCCGCCGCAAACTGATCGGCTTCGGTTCGCGCGTGGGAGACAAATTCATTTCGCTTTTCATCGAAATAAAGATCGGCCTTCTCCCGGACCCGTCCCACCATCCTGGCGGTGACGATGGGACTCAGCACCTTTCCGAGATTCATCCATACTTGCCATGCCATCGACTGCTACCCTCTCAACAAAAGGATCGTGAGCCATCCCTGGATGGCAAAAAGGACCACGGTCAGTGACAGCTCTACCTTCAGCGCGCGGGACGGGACTCGAAGCAATTTTAAGAGAACGGCCCTTCGAACCAGCCACGGAAGCTCGATGTACCAGAGCCTCAACTCGGCCAGGTCATATAAAAGGGTCCCGGCCAAGAGCAGCGCCAGGACCCAGCGGAATGTCAGATAGGGATCAACGATTTGCATCCAGTCCATCCAGGAAATCAATACGCCTTATTTTAGCGCTTATTCTAAGAAAGATCAAGTGTGTTGCGGTGCGGGCCAGGGCATACGCATCTAAAATCGATACGGATGTGATATAAAGCTTTCCTGAGAGCCTGTGAGTTTAATCAAATTTAGTCATGCCGGCACCGGTCAGATAGAATTTTATGGAAGATTCCGTTTTTCTCTACTCAATGTGCACGATCCTTCATAAGAGAAATCCGCCGGAGGATCGCCGGATCGAGGGAGTTTCGCTTGGCTTGGGGTCCCTTCTCTCCCTTTGCCGCAGCGTCTGCCCTCTTTATCCGGCCAACCCGATCCATCGCAGCAGGTTATGGGTGATGGCGGTCAGCAAGACAACGCTGCTCACTTTGTCGATCCCCCGCACGTTGAATTGCTGCAATCCATACAGGCTCCGACACTTCGCGTTGACGCATTCCGCCGTGGCCGCGCGCTCTTTATAGATCTCTTTGGCCTCCGCCTCTCCCATCCGAATCCGCCATGCCGCAACGGCGGGGCTGTCGGTCGGCAGCGGCTGATGCGGATCTCGTTTTACGTCCCTCGGCTTTCGCACCGGCCCGTAGAGGGTGACCCCGGTTTCACAGAGGCCTTCAATGGTGGCCTCGCTTGTAAAGCCTCCGTCGACCAAGTATTCCTCCGGTTTTTTTTCGGTCCGCGTCTTTATCTGCGAGAGCATCGGAGCGGCTTCGTTCGCGTCGCTGCCGTTCGCAACCACCGAGACGCCGACGATGACCTGGCTTGCGGTGTCGGTGGCCGCCTGAACATTGTAGGCCGGCCGAAATCCCCCGTCGGCCATCTTCATGACGCGCGCTTCGGGGTCGGTCGTCGAAGCACGCACTTCCTCTTTCTCCTCCTCGGTCTGCTTCGCCGCACGCAGGTTGTTCAATTGGGAGAGAGCCTATTCCAACCGCTCGCACCGCTCCCGCGCCGCCCGCTTGCGGGCCGCGGCTTCCCGCTTCGTCTCTTCCGCCGCGTCGATCTGCCTGGAAAGCCGCGCTACTTCGGCCGCCGCTTCGGCCCGCCATTGTTTCAACGTCTGCTCTCTACGGAAGGAGGAAGCGCCTGCAGAGGCCCGCACCCGCATGCCGTCCTGGGCTACCCGCTTCAGGGTGACCAGACCTTCCGACATCATCGCCGCCAGAATGTCGGTCATCAGGGTATCCAGCGCCGCTTTGTGCGCGACGCGAAAATCGCTGAGCATGTGGTGGTTGATCGGAACCCCTCCGCAGATCCACCGATAGACATCATCGCGCTCGCAGAGGCCGGCCAGCCGCCGCGCGCTGCCGATTTGCTCGGTCGTGGCGTACAGCCAGAGCATCAACAAGACCTTCGGAGAGGTGGCCGGACGTCCCGGCCCATCGAGATAGGCTTGGACCTGCCGATAAAAAAGGGAGAGATCCATTCGATCCAAAAAGGCCCAGATCAGACGGGCTTTGTGATCCTCCGCAAGAAACGAATCGAGGTCTCGGCAGACGATCTCGACTTGATTGCGAACCGGCTCGCTGATTCGAATCTCCCTCGGCGGGGAGGGCTTTGGAACATTCCGTACGGCTTCGGCTGCGGGAAGGTCTGTGAACATCGGCTCCTGGCTCATCGGCGCGCTCCTTCGTTGAGAATGAGGGTTACGCTATGATACTACAGTAGTATTTGATGTCAACGAATTTGCACGGAAATCAATTTCCTCACAGGCTCTGAGAGGGGGAGCGAAATGAAACGGAGACCTGTTGCGAGCATCACGGAACACTTTGAGCGTTTACCGGACCCACGTGTTGAGAGGACGAAGCAGCACCTTCTGCAGGATATTCTGACCATTGCGATCTGCGGAGTCATCTGCGGGGCGGACAGCTGGGTGGAGATGGAGCAGTTTAAAATAGGCCCTTAAGCGCAAAATTACGGCGTTCAGTTTGGAGAGGCACAGGAGAGTTGGTTGAGGACATTTCTTAAGTTGCCGAACGGAATTCCCTCGCACGATACCTTCGGGCGTGTTTTTGCGGCTCTGGACCCGGAAGTTTTTGGGCGGTGTTTTTCAAGCTGGATCGCGGCCGTGAGCAAAGTGACGAAGGGGAGTGTGGTGGCGATCGACGGAAAGACGCTGAGGCGAAGCTTTGATACAGGCTCGGAGAAGGCGGCCATCCACATGGTCAGCGCATGGGCCGATGGCAACGAGCTGGTTTTGGGACAGGTGAAGACGGAGGAGAAGTCAAACGAGATCACCGCCATTCCCAAGCTTCTTTCGATGCTGGCGTTGAGTGGGTGCATCGTCACGATCGATGCGATGGGGTGCCAGAAGAAGATTGCCGCCCGGATTGTCGATTGCGGAGCCGATTATGTTTTGAGCCTGAAGGGGAATCAGGGGACGATGGCGGCAGAGGTCAGAGAATTTTTCGACTGGGCTGTGGCCTCAAAGTTCAAAGACATGGAACATGATTTTATGGAGACGGTTGAGAAGGATCATGGGAGATTGGAGATCCGGCGGTATTGGTGCACATCGGATGTGGGTTGGTTTGAAGACCGTGATGACTGGAGTGGGCTTTTAAGTTTCGGGATGGTGGAGTCAGAGAGGCGTATCGGAGAAGAGATCACGCGGGAGAGACGTTTTTATATCAGCAGCCTGAACGGAAGAAACGCCAAGACCTTTGCTCATGCAGTCCGGAGCCATTGGGGGATTGAGAACAAGCTGCACTGGGTTTTGGATGTGGCCTTCCGTGAGGATGAGAGCCGTATCCGGAAAGATCATTCAGCGGCAAACTTCTCGACCCTCAGACATATCGCCTTGAATCTGCTATAGCAGGAGAAGACCGCCAAGGTCGGCATCAAAATCAAACGTAACAAGTCAGGCTGGAGTGAAAACTATCTCCTTAAAGTATTAGGAATTTAGATGCGTATGCCCTGCGTTCGAGGGACTTTCCGGTTGACAAAAATGACATATTTCTTTAAAATAATGACAGATGTCATACATCCAGTCTCAATCAAGAAAGGGGGCAGATGGAAACGCGAACGATCAAAGAGCGCGACAAGCAGGCGGAGGTGATCTTTAAAAAAGCCTTCCACAAACAGCCTAAATCTTGTATGGATGTCATCGAAATGAGCAGGGAGGGGGTCACAAAAGCCTCACTCATGGCTTTTATCCATTTTTTAAACTTCTCCCCGGAAAAGTTTGCACAAATGCTTCCAATCACCCTTCGCACGATTCAGAGGTATTCCAGTAAACAAAGGTTTAATCCTGCGGTATCGGAACATATTATCCAACTGGTCTTTCTCGTGGGAAAAGGGATTGAAGTGTTTGGGTCCCTGGAGAAGTTCAAGAGGTGGTTCGACACCCCTTGTCAGGCTTTAGGAGGAAATGTCCCGGGCGATTTGGTCAACCTCAAAGCCGGCGCCCAAATGGTGATGGACGAATTGGGTCGTATTGAGTACGGTGTCTATGCATGAGGGTGGTTTATCGAATTGCCCTTGCAAAACATGCGCGTGACCTGTCTGGGAAAGGTGCCCGGCTGACCGGAGGGAGATGGAACGCGAAAGATACGGCGGTGATTTACACCTCGGAGAGCAGATCGCTTGCGGCGATGGAATACCTTGTCCATGTGTCGCTGACGGACATTCCTCCGGATATCAAGATCGTCTCAATCGGTATCCCTGATACAAGTATTCCAAAAGAAATAGATCCGTCCGATTTACCCAAGGATTGGCGTCAGAACCCTGCCCCTTTTGCGTTGGCGGACATCGGGACAAAGTGGGTCTTGAGCATGGAAAGCCTTTTACTGAAGGCGCCGTCTGCTGTGATGCTGCATGAGTTCAATATCCTCGTAAACCCCCTGCACCCCGACATGAAGTCCGTCAGAATCATCGAAGAAGAGGATTTCAATTATGATGAGCGGCTACGCAAGACCGGCAGATAGAAACAGCCCCGCTATCCAATAAGAGAGGCCGGCCTCGCTTATTCCAAGAGCCATATTGAGGGGGCTCTTTTTTTTCAAAAAAGGACACCACATCTTGTGCGGGAATAATCTCCACCACAATGCCTAAAATTTGTGCAATGTGGTGAGTGAGGTCATTCCGGCAGCATGGGCCTGATGGAGTTCAGGATTCATGGAGGGTTATCCAGAGGTTTTTCAGAAAAAGTGTGGAAAAGAGTAAAGGAAGGGGGTGGCTGGCGAAATGGAGTTGAGATTTGAGGTCGTCGTACTCTTGGGCTGCTGCCGGTTTCAAAGACACGGAATTAGGTGTATTAATGAAACCGGAGGTGAGACATGGAGCGACGGAAGTTTACGCGGGAGTTCATCGCGAAGCACCGGGGAATCTGGCCGACGGGATGGTTATGCGGGGCGCTCGGGGTCTCGCGTGGGGGCTGGTATGCCTGGCTGACCCGGCCTGCGAGTGACCGGGCGAGGGCCAATG
>Ga0080064_1000557_pt1 | contig 95280 bp, 69 predicted proteins | sample Subgrocontami54m_FD_69260 | JGI IMG/M metagenome (GOLD analysis project Ga0080064, IMG submission 69260) | Subsurface groundwater microbial communities from S. Glens Falls, New York, USA - GMW46 contaminated, 5.4 m (SPADES assembly) (version 2) ...
CCTCGTCCCTGTGTCCCGAGGCTTCGGGACGGGACGGACCTCCGCAACGGCCTTCGGCAGAGAGGAATTTGCGTGCCCTGCGCCTGCGGCGCAGGGCACGGGTTTTTCGCTGGCGCGAATTTCAGCCGCTCATCTCAGGCGATAGGAGCCGCGGTCGAGGAATTCGAGTAAGTGCATGTCGCGGAGGAGCTGGAGTTGCTGGCGGATTTTGTCGCGGACGTGGCGGTTGCCGGGATGGAGACGAGCGAGGTTGCCTTCGAAAGCATAGGCATCAGACAAGTGGAACTCTTTCGTTTTCAAGGATTGAACTAGATTCAGAACGTCTAGCGTCCAACCACGCAACTTTGTATTGACCTCCGCAATTGGTTTTAGCCGGAAGTATTCTTTGCGGACCAACCCCGGGTCTCTTGCCCGGCCGTGTTCGATTAGAGAAATTCTGGCGGAGGGTGGAATGTTTGTGAGCACGATGGTACATCCCACCCAAGGCGAGTGTCGTCCCTTGGGGAGCGTAGGCTTCCTCTTTTCCACTGCGGACATCGAAAATGCGAATCGCGGAATGAGCAGGAGATTCAAAACTTTCCAGATTCTTGGTTCGTAGTGCAAAAGAATCAGATTGGGTGTCCTGTCTTGCTCAATGGCGCGCTTCATCGCGTCAAAGGCAGCGTCCGGAATTCGACTCGAGATCCTCTGAGAATGGCTCTTTAATTGAAAGAGCGATTCGCATCCGGGACAGGTGTAATCAATTGCGGGCGTGCCTGCACGCGTCCTGTTGAGGCAGTCAGACTTACAATTGGGGCAATAAAGGTTCTGCTCGCCCCATGATTCCGTTGCCACGCGGACGAGGTGTCGGGAACTCTTGTATCTCTCCGTCTGGGCAACAGGCAGGTCGAGATTCACACCTGCATTAGATCATTTTCACTGCGCGAGATAAATCTCTGTTTCTGTTTTGATAACGAAGAGGACTTCAATGGTGGAGTTCTTGGTGGCGCGGAATTTTTGCCAAGCATCGTCCAGCGATTCTGCTTCAACCGAATAGATCACTTCCCGCTGATTTGCACCCACGAAATAAAACTTGCGTTCCTGCTGGACGAGCTTGGCCACGAGCGTGCGATTCCTTGCGTGCGTTTCGGCGACACTTGATCGATCCACGGAAACGCTGCACAGATCAACAGAAATCTGCACGAAGACTAATTCTGCAACGATGCGGCGGATTGCAAGCGAGTTCCATTCTGGGAATGCTTCGATGCCGATGACAAAGCGCGTCGCGCGAATCGCGGCAATTGCAGCGGTGCCACTGCCGAAGAAGGGGTCCAGGATGAGGTCGCGCGGATTGGAGGAGGCGAGGAGGATGCGTTCGAGCAGGGCAACGGGTTTTTGTGTGGGGTGTTTGCCGAAGCGCTTCTCAGCGCGATCGGGCGGAAGAATCTGCCAGACGCTTTTCATTTGTTTCCCGCCAGCGTGCTGTCTCATCAGCTTGTAGTGAAACGTGTGCTTGCTCTTCTTGCTCTTGGCGGCCCAGATAAGGGTTTCGGTGGCGTGGGTGAAGTAGCGGCAGGAGAGATTGGGCGGCGGATTGGGCTTGACCCAGGTGATGTCGTTCAAGAGCTTGAAGCCGAGCTGCTGCATGGCGAAGCCGACGGAATGAATGACGTGGCTGGTGCCGCTGACCCAGAGGGCGCCGTTGGGCTGGAGGACGCGCTGGCAGGCTTGCAGCCAGGCGCGGTTGAAGTCGTGCATTTTATCGGGGCCGGGGGAGCGGTCCCACTGGCCCTTGTTGACGCTGACCATGCGTCCGGCGTGGCAGGTGATGCCGTCGTTGGAGAGGAAGTAGGGCGGGTCGGCGAAGATGAGGTCAATGGAATCCGCAGGGATTTTGGCGAGGATGTCGAGGCAGTCGCCCTGGAAGATTTTGATGTGGTGCACCTGGTCGTGAAAGACAGGCTTCGGCAAGGGCGATTGGGTGGCGTCCCGAGGGGTCGGGATGTCGGCGGATTTGGGCATTGCCAAGAGCGCAACAAAGAACAGTGCGCAGCCAAGAGTGGCTGCGCTACAAGGTCGCGCTAAGGGATCGGATCGTTGATCAAGTAGTGACGGGTGTCAAGGTGGGGGGAAGGGGCCAGGGGTCGGGGGTCGGGGGTCAGGGATCAGGGGTCAGGGGTCAGGGGTCAGGGACCAGGGGACAGGGGACAGGGAACAGGGGACAGGGAACAGGGGACAGGGAACAGGGGACAGGGAAAGAAAGAGCCAAGAGCGCAACCAAAAACAGTGCGCAACCAAGAACAGTGCGCAGCCCCTTCACTTCGTTCAGGGCAAGCAAGAGTGGCTGCGCTACAAGGTTGCGCTACGCGGGGGAGCGAATTGCAGTTGTGTGGAAAAGAGAGGAGCGTCCGAGGGTAGAATGGTGCGGCCCTACGAGATGAACAGCGCGCAGCCAAGAGTGGCTGCGCTACATGATGAACAGCGCGCAGCCAAGTCCCGAAGCATCGGGAGGCTGCGCTACGTGATGGCGGGGAGATTGCCTTGAAACACGCGACGCCAAAAGCGACTGCCGAGTTGAGCTGGGAAGAACTCCAGGCGAGGTTGCGGCAGCTCGAACGGCGGGATTGGTGGCTATGGTCGGTTTCCGTGGTGGTCATGCTGTTGCTGACCGCGGCGGTGGTGGCCCTGGCGCTGCCCACGCTGCTGCATGTGAATGCGCGCGTAGAAGATACGCTTTTCGATCTCAATATAACCCTGGGAGTGCGCGGCCTGGTGGGATTGGTGCTGTTGTTCAACACCTACTCGATCTACCAGCAAATCCTGATCCAGCGGCTGCGCCGCGGGTTGGCCGAACAGATCTCCGTCTCCGCCAGCTCCCACCTGCGCGCCGAAGAGCTGCATCGCCTGTTGCTCGAAAAGCAGAAACGCGACGTGGCGCTGGTCCACAGCATCGACACGCTGACCAGCATCGTGGAAGCCACCAAGCAGCTCAATTCGACGCTGGACCTCGGCGAACTCGTCAGCATCGTGTTGCAACTGGCCACCAAGCAAACCGGCGCGGACCGCGGCACGATGTATCTGGTGGACAAGGAGCACCGGGAGATCTGGTCGGTGGTCGGCCTGGGCCTTCCGCTGCAGGAAATCCGCATTTCCTTGAGCAAGGGCATTGCCGGGCACGTCGCGCGCACCGGTGAAACCATCAACCTAGCGGATGCCTACGCGGATCCGCGCTTCGAGCCGGACTTGGACCGCCGGCTGGGCTACCGCACGCGCACGCTGCTGTGTTTGCCCATTCGGAACAAGGGCAATGCCGTGGTGGGCGTGCTGCAACTGCTGAACAAGTCCACCGGCCCGTTCAACACCGAGGACACGGATTTCCTTCGCGCGCTTTCCGTGCATTGCGCTATCGCCATCGAAAACGCGCAGCTCCATCGACTGGCCATGCACGATCCCCTCACCGGGCTGTACAACCGGCGTTTCGTGGAAGAGCACATGGCCGTGGAGTTCGTGCGTTCCGACCGGCGTGAATACGCGCTCACGCTGCTGACGCTCGACCTCAACAACTTCAAGGAGATCAACGACCGGCACGGCCATGCCGCGGGAGACCTGGTGTTGCGCGAATTCGCCAATCAATTGAAGAAGGCGTGCCGCGGCTGCGATTTGGCCGCGCGCATCGGCGGCGACGAATTCATGCTCTTGCTGCCCGAATGCGTCCCCGGGCAAGCGCCGGTGGTTCTCGCGCGCCTCACCGGGCTGAACGTGGACTGGGCGGGAACGAAAATCCCGGTCACCTTCTCGGCGGGATGGGCGGAACATCAGCCCGGCGAGAAACCCGCAGAGCTGCTGGAGCGGGCGGACAAAAACCTCTATGCCGAGAAACGCAGCGGCAAACTGGAAGAAGGAATTCGTCAGGCACAGAAGATGCAAACGATGGGCCAGCTTACCGGAGGAGTGGCGCACGACCTGAGCAATTTGCTGATGGTCATCAAGTCGTACAGCGAACTGGCGCTGGACGAACAAGACCTGGGGGAGTTGCAGCGCAAAAACCTCCAGGAAATCCAGAAAGCGTCGGGCCGGGCCACCGCGCTGACCCGACAGTTGCTGGCCTTCAGCCGCAAGCAGGCGCTGGCGCCGGAGATCCTCAGCCTCAACACCGAGATTGGCGAAGTGCAGGCGATGCTGGCTCGATTGATGCCGGAACACGTCCGGGTGCAGACCAAACTGGATGCGGAGCTGGGCCACACCAAGGCGGACCGTTCGCAGATGGAACAGATTATTCTGAACCTGGCGGTAAATGCGCGCGATGCCATGGCGGAGGGAGGCACGATCACCATCGAGACCGCCAATGTGCAACTGGAGGAGGCCTTTGCCAGCACGCACCCCGGCGCGCGCAAGGGATCGTATGTGATGTTGCGTGTCCGCGACACCGGCTGCGGCATGAATGCGGAGACACGGGCGCGCGTATTCGAACCGTTTTTCACCACCAAGGAATCCGGCAAAGGAACCGGGCTGGGGTTGGCGACCGTCTACGGAATCGTCAAACAGTCCGCGGGGTACATCTGGGTGGACAGCGAACCGGGGCAGGGCTCGACGTTCAGCGTGTATCTGCCGCGCCTCCCGGCGTGAAGCAAACTGCGGCGGCACAGAAAAAAAAGGGGCGGACACTCCCAAGGCTTCGGGAGGTCCGCCCCTACGAGATGAACAGCGCGCAGCCCCTTCGCTTTGCTCAGGGCAAGCAAGAGTGGCTGCGCTACGTTTTAGTACGTGGCGCCTTCGGGGACCCAGATGACGTCCACGCGGCGGTTTTGTTTGTCAGCGCCAGCCTGGCCGCCGGCTGCGCGAGTATCGATGCGCGAATCGGCGATGCCCTTGCTGACGAGATACTTCTTGGCGGCGTCGGCGCGATCCTTGGCGAGCTTTTCGGGCTTGCGCTCCTTGGGATCGGCGTAACCAATGATGGCCACCTTCGCCTTGGGGTCGTTCTGCATGCGCAGGGCGACATCGTCCATGACGCGCTTGCAAACGTTGTCCACGCGGGCACTGGAGGCGCGGAAAAAGCACTCCGAAAGCTTCATGGCTTGCGGCGGAGGCGGAGGAACGCGAACCTCGAGGGCCGTGGAGCAATCGGCGGCGCCACCGCGCCCGTCTTCCACGCGGCCGGTGACGGTGTAGCGCCCGGCGGAGAGGCCGGTGGTATCGAGTTGCACCGACGCGCCGGAGCCGATGATCTGGCCGCCGCTGGTGCGCCAAGAGTAGTTGAGCGGATCGTTATCGGCATCGGCAGCCGAGGAGGTAACGCGCACGCGCTCACCGGTAAGAACCGAAGAGCGGTCCACGGAGCAGGACATGGTGGGCGCGCGATTCGGGCGCGGATCCACCTTGATGTCGACGGCGCAGGAAGCCGTGCCGCCTTTGCCGTCGGAGACGTTGGCAGTAACCGTGTAGGTGCCCGTGCGGGTGCCGGCGGAATTCCAGCGCACGGCCGGGCCGGAGCCTTCCACAGCGCCGCCAGAGGCGGTCCAGGAATAGCTCAGCGGATCGTTATCCGGATCGCTGGCCATAACGCGAACGCCGACGGCGTCGCCGGATTCCGCATAGACGGAAGATTTTTCAGCCGAGCAAGAAGCCATGGGCTGGCGGTTAACCGGCTTGGGTTTCTCGTGCCAATAGACTGTGCCCATCTTGATGACGAAGCCGTTCTTGTCACCGTGCTCTTTCAGGTTGCCGGTGCGGCGGTAACCGACGTCAATGGCAAAATTGGCCCAGGGATAGAGGCGCACGCCCCACACGCTATCCATGGGATCGCGAGCGCCAAAAGAAGTGTTCTGTGTAGCCGAGCCCACGTAGATGTTGAACACCGTTTCGGTCATGGGCTGGATGCGATGCTTGGGCAGGAAAATGGTGCCGCCACCCAGGCGCAGCACGTCGGCCTGCTCAAACATGCGCACACGATTGGCGCGCGGGTCGCGCGTGATGCGGTAACTCAAATTCGAGCTGCTCACGATGCGGTCCTTCCACCAAGTTCGACTGGCAGAAACGCTGCCTTGCCAGCCCAATTGACCGGTCTGCGTGCTGTTATCGAGGAGGTCGCTGAAGGAGCGTTTCGTGGGAATGAACAAGTCATTGCGGATGGCCAGGGAGAGCCAGTCGCCGCGCCATTCGGATAATGGGCCGATCTTGAAGCCGACCACCACTTCGCCCACGCCACCGGCATTGCGATTGGCGAAGGGGAATTCCTCGACGTAGCCCGGGGCGGAGCCGGGCACCGCGGTCAACCCGCGGAAAATGGTCGGATTGGTGGCATTCGGATACGGCGGATTGGTGACCGGAGTGTTCAAGCTCAACTGCGAAGGCACGCCCATGTGAATGTAGCGGTAAGGCTCCCAACCGACATGGACGTTGAACCAGTCGGAGATGCCGAAGCTCACCGCCGTGCCGAAAGTGAGGATGGTGGTGTTGCCGGGCATGCGGGAGACTTTGTTGGCGTAGTTGGTGATGGCGAAAGAGCGCCGGGGGAGCAGATAGCCGGAGTCCACAGTGAAAAGGCCGAGGGTGCCCGTGGTGGCCGGCATGGGGCGGAGTGCAAAGGGCTCTTTGACCGGGCGCGGATCCTTCGCGGGAACAGCGGGAAGAGCAGCCGAGGGCGAGGCCGGAAAAAGCGAAACCGCGCCGCGGGGCATGGAATCAGCCGCCAGTGCGGAAAGCCCGCTGACGGTGCCCTCTTTGAATCCTGCCAATTTTTGCGGAACGGATTTCTGCGCACTCACGGCCGCGGATTTATTTTTCGACTTACCCTTGTTTGCGTGGGCATCATCAGCAAACGCCGCCGGCACCAGGGCCAAGCTCAGCAGAAGCGCACCAGATCGCAATACGGCCTTCATCAAGACCTCCTCAGTTGTGGCCCACGAAATGACCGATTCATCCGCCCCGTTCGAAATAAGGCAGCCCAGAGGCTCCGAGGCGGAGCAGTATTACTTGAGAAATATGGACACCGGATACAGGGTCCCTGCACACTTCCCCACGGGACCCACTTCGCGCAGTATTATACGGCAGGGGAAAAAAACCAACAAGGTTCTTGCAAGATATTAACAGCCAAGGCGCTCCGCGAAGAGTGTGCCAGGGACGCGCCCCAAAGTGAGTATCCGCGGGACGCAACCAATTCCCTTCCCAACCAATTCCTAGGATGCAGGCCACCCGAGACGCGTTGGATTCATCTCATGATGGGGCAACCCAGAGCCCGACAAAGAGGAGAGCGACGCACATGGCGCAAATAAGAGTGAAGTGGGAGAGCATGGCGCGGAAGTGGCAAAGGATTTTTGCAGTGGTGCCATTGGTTTTGCTGCTGTCGCTGCCGACGGTGGCGACAGCGCAAACACAAAGCACGGGGCAGGCACCGGCGACGGTGCTACCCAACGTGCCGAACGGCACACGGTTTCTGGTGAAACTGGACGACAAGCTGAGCACACGCAAAGATAAAGTGGGCAAGAAATTCGATCTGAAAACGCTGGAGCCGCTGGTGGCGGAAAACGGCACCGTGGTGCCGCCGGGAACGAAGATTCGCGGACACGTGAGCCGCATCGAGCCCGCCGGATTGACGGGGCGCGCGCGGATCTGGCTCTCGTTCGATGAAATCAATACGAAGCAAGGCAAGCTGCCCATCGTGGCGCATGTGTCGAGCGTACCGGAAGAGCACAGCGTGCGGGCCGGTGAAAGTCGCGAAGGCGAAATCGAGGCGCGGACAAGCAAAGGCAAACAGGAAGTGCAAGCGGCGGCAGCCGGCGCGGCTATCGGCGCAGTGATCGGGGCCAGCACAAAAGGCGGAAAAGGCGCGGCGTGGGGCGCAGTGCTGGGTGGCGCAGCGGGATTCCTGATCGCGTCGGGAATGGGGCAGGAACTGGAACTGCAAAAGGGAACGAAATTGGAACTGGAGTTGAGCCGGCCGTTGTACGTGTCGAAGCGGTGAAAGAAGGGGACAGGGGTGAGGGATCAGGGGTCAGGGTTTAGGAATGAAGAGAGATCCTTCGGCCCGACGAATCCCGAGTCCCGAGGCTTCGGGATCGGGACGTTGGGCCTCAGGATGACAGCACATTCAACTGAAAGCACCTTTGAAGGGGCGCGGTTCTTCGTCCCGCAGAGCGAGATCAATACAGGCAATCCCGAATACTCGGGAGCGCCCTCACGAAACCTTCCAAGAACAAATCGAGATTGACGCGGGGGCGGGGGCGCGATACAAACGTGGCCTCCCAGCCCTCGCCGCTTGGCATTCGCCTGCCCAGTGGGTACACTGCAAATCAAATGAATGGCCCGACACAAAACTCCGAACGCATCCTGATCGTCGAAGACGAGGCCAACGCGCGCGCGGGCTACGAGGCGCTGTTGCGGAAGTGGGGTTGCGAAGTGCTCAGCGTGGGCAGCGCGGAGGAAGCGCTGGCGCGCATCGCGGAATTCCGTCCGGCGGTGGTGCTGGCGGATGTGGAACTGCCGAAAATGGACGGGCTGGAGCTGGTGCGGCGACTCGGCGAAGAACTGGCCAGCGTGCCGACCATCGTAGTGACCGGCAAAGGCAGCGAGGAACGCGCGGTGGCGGCCATCGAGGCGGGCGCATTCTGGTACATCGAGAAGCCGCTGAAGGCATCGGTGCTGCGGGCGCTGCTGGACCGCGCACTGGGCAAGGCGCGCGACCAGCGGGAAGTGGCGTCGCTGACCAAGGAACTGCGCGCGGCGGGGAGGCTGGGCGAACTGGTGGGCGCGTCGAAACCGATGCAAGAAGTGATGCTGCTGGTGGAGATGGCGGCGCCGACGAGCGCATCGGTGCTGATCACCGGCGAAACGGGCTCTGGAAAAGAAGTGGTCGCGCGCACGCTCCACCGGCTGTCGCCGCGGGCGGCGAAACCGTTTGTGGCGGTGAATTGCTCGGCGATCCCCGAGTCGCTGATGGAAAGCGAAATTTTCGGACATGAAAAAGGCGCGTTCACCGGAGCCGCGGAGCGGCGCATGGGCTGCTTCGAACTGGCCGACGGCGGAACGCTGCTGCTGGATGAAATCGGGGAAATGCCGGCGGGCACGCAGGCCAAGCTGTTGCGCGTGCTGGAAGACCACACGGTGCGGCGTCTGGGCAGCAAGTCGGAAACGCCGGTGGACGTGCGCGTGCTGGCGGCGACAAACAAGGAGCCTGATCAGGCGGTGGCCAAGGGCGAGTTGCGGCAAGACCTTTTTTTCCGGCTGAACGTGTTCCACATCAACCTGCCGCCGCTGCGCGCGCACAAAGAGGATTTGCCGGCGCTGGTGGAGCATCTGCTGCGCGAGGTGGGCGAACGGCACGGGAAGCTGGTGCGAGGCGTGAGCACGGAAGTGATGGAAGCGTTCAAGTCGCATCCCTGGCCGGGAAACATCCGCGAATTGCGCAACATACTGGAGAGGGCGACGGTGATGTGCGACCGCGAACTCATCGGGCGGCAGCACCTGCCTCCAGACTTCGGGCATTCCGCGGGGGCCGGTCCATCGGAGCTGGCCGGGCTGAAGTTTCCCGTGGGAACAACCGTGGACGCGGCGGAGCGCGAGTTGATTGTGCAGACGCTGGCGGCGACAAATCAGAATAAGACACGCGCCGCGGAGCTGCTGGGGATCAGCCTGAAGACGCTGCACAACAAGTTGAAGGAATACGGGGCGAGCGGCGACGAAAAAGCCGAGGTGTAGGGGCCGCATGGCCATACGTCTGAAAACGAAATTCACACTGACGACAGCGCTGCTGGTGCTGGGCGTGGTGAGTGTGGTGTCGGCGGTGTACGTGGTGACGCTGACGGGGCAATCGGTGCGGCAGGCCAACGAGCGCGCGAAATTCGTGGCGCAGCAGGTGTTCCTGCAAGCGCAGAATGCGCTGAACGACGCGGCGGATCGCGGCGCGGCACCGGCGACGGAGGGGCCGGAAGATTTGCGCGAATACGTGCGCAAGACGCTGGATGAAAACGCGGGGCTCACGGGACTGATCGAAGCAGCGCTGGGGTATTCGGCAACGATTTACGAAGTCACGGTGGTGGATGACGCAGGCATGGTGCTGCTTTCGAGCGATGCTTCCCTGCCCTCGCGGCCGGCGCCCAAGCGGACGAACTTCGAGCAACTGGTGCGCAGCAGCTTTGTGGAGCAACTGCGGGTGCTGTACGGCCCGCAAAATGTGTACGAGGTGGCGCTGCCATTCAATTTGAGCAACGCGCCCTTCGGGGAAATCCGCATCGGCGTCTCGACGGTGTTTCTGCGCGGGGAGATTGCGCGCAACCTGCAATCGGCCGTGCTGCTGGTGCTGGGAGCGGTGCTGCTCTCCACATTGCTGGCCGCGGGTGTAAGCCATGCATCGCTGCGGCCGCTGGAAAAAATCTCCGCGCAGCTGGACCGCATCACACAGGGGAAGTTCGAGCCGACGGCAGCGCCAGCAGCACAGAAGGCACCTAAAAGCGGCGATGAACTGGCGCAGGTGAGCACGAAAATCAATTTGATCGGCAAGCAACTGCACGACGTGCGCGAAATCTTCAGCACGCTGCGCGAAAACATGAGCCAGGTGATGGCCGGGCTGGAGGATGGGCTGCTGCTGTTCGCCGCGGACGGGCGCAACGTGCTGGCCAGCCCGTCGGTGGAGAAATTCCTGGGCGTGAAACCGGATGCGCTGCTGGGGCGGCGAGCCAGCGAAATTTTTCCCGCGGAACATCCGCTGCGCGCCGGCGGAGGATTGCGGTTGGAAGGCGATTTACTGGAGCGCGTGGAAGGTGCGGAGGCGGTGCTGAACGGCAGTGCGGGGCGGCGGCGCGTGGGTGCGAGCGTGCAGGTGATCGAAGAGGGCGGCTCGCGGATGGGAGCGCTGGTGACGCTTCGGGATTTGGACTCGCTGGAGCGCATCGGGTCGCAACTGGAAGTGTCCGAGCGGCTGGCGGCGCTGGGGCGGGTGACCGCGGGCGTGGCGCACGAAGTAAAAAATCCGCTGAACTCCATGCGGCTGTGGATTGAAAACTTGAAGGAAGCAGTGCCGCAAGAGCAGGAAGTGGCGCGGCAAGGGTTGAAAATATTGGATAGTGAAATTGACCGGCTGGACCGCGTGGTGCGGACGTTCCTGGACTTCAACCGTCCGGTGGAGTTGCGGCTGGAGGAAACGTCCCTGGGCGAGCTGCTGCTGGAAGTGGTGGCGGTGGCGCAGCCACAGATTAACAAGTCCGGCGTGCGCGCTTCGCTGGAATGCGCGGAGGATGTTCCGCCGGTGCGCGCGGATCGTCCTCTGCTGAAACAGGCGCTGCTGAACCTGGTGTTGAACGCGTGCGAAGCGATGCCGGAGGGAGGCGCGCTGACGCTGGCGGTGAGGGCGGCTGGCGACCGAGCGCAAATCACGATTACGGACGCGGGGCGCGGCATCCCACCGGAGTGCCGCGGAAAAATTTTCCAGTTGTACTTCACCACACGGCCCGGCGGGAGCGGCATCGGGCTGGCCACGACGTTCCGAATTGTGCAGATGCACGGGGGTTCGATAGACTTTACGTCGGAAGTGGGGCACGGCACGTCGTTCATCATCGAACTGCCGGCGTCGCGCACGCACGGCGTGGCGGCCCGCGCACGGGAAAATGTACATGCCCAGCCGTAAACTCTCGACGATTTTGCTGGCGATGGCTACTGCGGCGCTGCTGTTGAGCGGCGCGGGCTGCCGCAAGCGCAGCGCGCCAGCGCCGCCGCCCGTGGTGATTGTGCCGTCGGCATCGGATAGACAGCCGGGCACGCAGCCGTCGGAGCCCGCAACAACTCCTACTGAAACGAAACCGACGAAGACCGTGCCAGCACCTTCGCCGGAACTGGTGGTGCCGCCGGCGAAAAAGAGTTCGCCGCGCACCACTCCGCCGCGCACGGCACCGGCGGTGGAACCTCCTCCAACACCGGTGGAAACGCCGCCCAAGCCGGCGCCGCCGCGGATGTCGCCGCGGCTGACGCCCGCGGAGCAAGCGGAGTACGAGCAGAAAACGAATGCCGCTATCGCCGCCGCAGAAAAAAATATGCAGGCGACGTTTGGCAAACAATTGAACGCCGCGCAAAGCGACCTACTGGAAAAGATTCGCGGGTTCCTGGGGCAGGCGCGAGAAGCCGCGCGCGCGGGCGACTGGCAACGCGCGCACAACCTGGCGCAGAAGGCGCAGGTGCTGTCGGTGGAGCTAGTCAATTCTCTATAACCGAAAAACGAAAATCGAAAAGCGAATACCGCGATGAGCACTTACGACGCCATTATTGTTGGAGGCGGGATTATCGGCGGCTCGGTGGCGTACGAGTTGGCGAAACACAAGCTGCGCGTGGCGGTGCTGGAGAGACAGCAACCGGGGCTGGAAGCGTCGTGGGCGGCAGCGGGAATGCTGAGCGGCGCGCCGGAATCGCCGGACGCGATCCCGCTGGTGCCACTGGCCAAGGCGAGCCTGGAGATGTATGCGGAGTACGTCGGCGAGGTGGAAGAAATCTCCGGGCGAAAGGCGGGCCTGCGGCGCGACGGTACGGTGATGGCGCTCTTTTTGCCGCACGTGGAGCGCGAGTTGAGCACAATCCTCGCGGTGCATCACGGGCTGGGGTTTGCTACGGAGGCTATCCGCGTGGATGACGCGCGGCGCATGGAGCCGGCGCTGAATCCAGCGATGCACGCGGCAGCGTGGCTGCCGTTTGAGTGCAGCGTGGACCCGCGGGCGCTGACGGAAGCGGTGCTGCTGGCGGCGAAAAAGCGGGGCGTGGAAATTCTGGTGCGGCCGGGTGGAGCCACGGCGCTACTGACGGAGAAAAACCGCTGCACGGGAGTAGTTGCCGGCAAGGAAACTTTTTTTGCACGGAATGTGATTGTCGCGGCAGGAAGTTTTTCGGGGACGATTCCGGGCATCGAGCGGTACGCGCCGACGCGTCCGGTGCGCGGGCAGATGGTGGCGCTGCATGCCGAGAGCGTAATGCTGGGGCGGGTGGTGCGGTCGGAAAAAGGGTACCTGGTGCCGCAGGACAACGGGCGCATCCTGGCGGGTACGACGACGGAACACGTGGGATTCGAAAAGCGCGTGACGCCGGCGGGGATGCAACAGATTCTTGCGGCGGCGGTGGAGATTGCGCCGGAGCTCGCCCAGGCCAGCGTGGTGGAAACGTGGTCGGGGCTGCGGCCGGATACGCCGGACCACTTGCCGTCACTGGGGCCGACGGACATGGACGGATTGTGGATGGCGACGGGACACTACCGGAACGGAATTCTGCTGGCGCCGATTACGGCGCGGTTGTTGCGCGAGTGGGTGATGGGGGGAAAAACGTCGATGGATCTCACGGCGTTTAGTCCGATGAGGTTTGCGAGGCATGATGCGGTGGTGCATTAGAGCAAGGGTGTAGGGTGTTGGGTGCAGGGTGTAGAAAGAAAGGCAGCAGGTATCAGGGGTCAGGGGTCAGGGGTCAGGGGTCAGGGGTCAGGAAGAAAAAATCAGAAAGCAGAAGTCAGAAATCAGAAAAAACAAAGAAAAAGCCTTCGGTTCGCTCCCTTCGATTCCTCTCAGGGCAAGCAGGATGACAGCGCTTGTGCGCGCCGTTAGCGTTAGTACGGAAAGCGGTTGGAGCGGACGGGCTGGCGATTGGCCGGGCCGGACAGCGCGGAGGCGCGGCCCGGGTCGGTGAAATTAATTTGCGCACCGTCGAGATAGAGCGGGCGGTTGAGAGTGGCGTCGAGTGTGGAGCCGCGCGGAATCTCGGCCTCGGGGCCGCGCGTGAGAAGAACAGCCATCAGTCCGGTGGCAGCGCCGGCCAGAGTGCCAACGCCCATCCCTGTGCGGACGTTTCCCCCCAAAGCGCCCACGCCTGCGCCGACGCCGGTGCCCATCGTCGTGGTGCGGAGGACGGTGCCCACGTCAGAGGCCTTGTCCGTGTCGCCCTTGATTTTTCCTTCACTGTCGACTTGCTCATTGCCGCCGGTGCCGGCGCCGGAAGGAACCGCGTTGAAGCTGACCGTGTAGCCGTTGGGAAGAATCAACATATCCAGGCGAATGAGCAGCTCAGCGCGGCCCTTGACCTTGCCGGGGCGCCTGGCTTCGACGACTTGTCCGTGAACGTAGGAGCCGGCGGGAATGATGATGCGATTGTCCTGGGTGATGGGAAAAAGCGTCTCGAGATAAACCGGATCGCCGGGCTTGGCGGTGCGCGTGGTGATGGAGTTGTGCACGACGAGCGGAAGCTGCGTGCCGGCAGGAAGTACGATGCGCTCGGCGCGCTTCTTGAGCTCGGGGCGCGCGGGGTCTTCCGGCGGCGCGGATTTCTGAGGCTCGACGGCCGGAGGGTTTTGCGGCGGCGGAGGCGGCGGTGATTGCTCCTGCGCGGCCGCGACGTATGCAATCGAAAGAAGCAGAATCAGGAAGCCGATTGATTTGCGCATGCGAAAACTCCCCACTGGCAATTCCCTGCTGACTCGTCCTACGTTGCGATGCCCCCGGGGCCCGTGCGAGATGCATTGAGCATACGCCCGCAGGGTGCCGGAGACCAGCCAGAAAGTAGAACCCGCGAGGGAGGGGAAAAGTCGCGCGGGCAGGAAGCGAAAACCGAAAAACGGCACACAAAAAGATCATAGGCAGTCGAAGAAAGAGAGATCCTTCGTCCCGATCAATCCCGAGGCCTCGGGACATCGGGACTCAGGATGACAATGCACGCCAGGGCGACTTCGCGGTTGAGGGCGACCTGCGGGTCGCCCCTACGAGAACAATTTCCAGGCGAGGCCGGCGAGGGCGGCGGCGGGGACGAGAATGTACATAGGAACTTTGAAGCGGAGGAGGAGTACGAACGAAAGCGAGGCGAGGGCGAGAGCGAAAAGGTCGAGAGGGCCGGTGGCAAAAAAAACTTTGCCGGCGAAAAAAACGGCGAGATTGAGGATAACACCGACGATGGCGGCGGTGATGCCGGCGAGCGCGGCCTGCAGGCGACGGTTGGCGGCGAGGGCTTCGATGTAGGGCGAGCCGACAAAGATGAAAAAGAAAGATGGAAGAAATGTGACGTAGGTGGTGATGAGCGCGCCGAGAATGGCGTTGGTGAGCGGGTCATGCGCGCCATGCGCATTCCACGCGCCGAGGAAGCCGACGTACTGCGTGACCATGATGAGCGGGCCGGGAGTGGTCTCGGCGAGGCCGAGGCCTTCGACCATTTGCCGCGCGTCGAGCCAGTGGAAGTGGTTGACGGCGACGTCGGCAATGTAGCTGAGAACGGCGTAAGCACCGCCGAAAGTGACGAAAGCGGCTTTGGTGAAGAAGAGCCAGATGGAAACGAGGACGTCCGAGCCGCCGCGCCAAACGTAGAGAGCAGCGAAGGGCACGAACCAGAGGACGAGAAACAGCGCGGCGATTTTGACGGTGCGGGAAAAGGGCGGGTAGGCCGCGGGAGTTTCGTGGGCGCTTTCGCCGGAAGAGGTTTCCTGCGCGGCGGAAGCAGGGGCGCGCGGGCGGAAGATGTGCGGCCAGTGGCGTTGGAGAATCAATCCGGCGAGCGCGGCGGCGAGAATTACCCAGGGGAAATGGACGTTGAAAAAATAGAGAGCGACAAAAGCGCCGGCGGCGAAGGCCATGAGCGCACGGTGATGCAGCGCACGGCGGGCGATGCGCAGCACGGCTTCGGCGACAATGGCGATGACCACGCACTGAATGCCGTAGAAGAGTCCGCGGATGACGGGGAGTTCGCCGCGGGCGACGGCGAGCCAGCTCAAGAAGAGCATGACGAAAATCGAAGGGATGACGAAAAACGTGCCGGCGACAATGCCTCCGAGCGTGCCGTGCAAGCGCGAGCCGATGTAGATGGCAAGCTGCTGGGCCTCGGGTCCGGGGAGCACCATGCAGAAATTGAGCGCGCGCAGGAACTGCTCCTCGCCGATCCACTGCTTCCGCTCGACGAGCTCGCGGTGCATGATGGCAATCTGTCCGGCAGGGCCGCCAAAGTTGATGAAGCCGAGCTTGAGCCAGAAACGGAAAGCGTCGGCAAATGGGACGCGCGGCGGCAAGGGGTGTCCTTCAGGTCGAGCTATTCAAATCGCAGACAGCGGAATAGGATAGCAGCAAAGCGCAAGATGGGAATGGCAACCTGCGCAACGGCAGCGCAGGTTGCCGCTACAAATTCTGAGACGCGAATAAGAGGAGCGAGCATGGCGAAGCTGGCGCTGGTGTACGGGATGCGGCTGTTTCCGGCAGAGGATCTGGCGGAAGTGAAGGAAGCGGAGGTGACGCTGAAGAACGGACGGGCCGGGCGGGTGACGATGCACCTGATCGAGGGCAGCAAACAGGAGATTGAGCGGACGCTGCGGCAGTCGCTGGAGGCGTTTTTTGAGATGTATCCGGAGATTTAGAGTGGAAGAGTTTCAGAGTGGCAGAGTTCGAGCAGGACGAAACCGAGGCACGACGCGCGGGGTCGCGCACGAAGATTGAGGATTATGAGATGGGCCGGATTTCGAGAGGCTTACACCGGCCCATCCCCGAGTTCTTTTTATTTCGTGATGTAGATTGCGTCGGTGCGATTACCACCGACGATGCCCGCCCAGAAGGCGTAGCGTCCATCCGTGAGTGGCCCTTCCACCTGAGTGAACACGGACACAGAACCGCCGCCGGTGCCCGGGGCCAAACTACCGCGGACGACGATTTTCATGAGCGCGCCGTTCTGCAAATAACGGAACATGCCGAAGATAGGGCCAGTGAACGAGCCTGAGAAGAGTACCTCGCCGTTGGAAGCAAGCGCAAAGTTCTCGCCCACGAGATTGTTGAGACTTAAGGAAAAGGTGAGGAAGTTGCCTCCGGTGTCTGGTGCGACGTCGCCTTGCGCCACCACTTTTTCGATGTAGCCGGTGGAACCGCGGTACAGGAAATAGCCGGAGTCCGAGCTGCCACCGAACAGATCCGCGCGGAAAGCCACATCCTGCTGGTTGTTGATGAGCACGTCGACGCGCGGCGTCGTGAACGAGAAGGTGTCGCCGGACGGGGCCAAGTCTCCATTGGAGGCAACGGCCCACGGCGGCGCGGCGGCTGAACCGACGAACACACCACCGCCGGGTCCGCCCGCAAGGGCAGCGATGAAGGCGACGTCGCCGTTATTGTTGAGCGGCACGGCATTGGCGAACTGGCCGAGGAACACCCCGCCCACGGGCGATGCATCTCCGCCAGCCACAATCTTCTGCACGACGCCGCCAGGGGAGCCGATGAAGATGCCCATGTTCTGCACGCCAAGATTCAACGTGCGGGCAACAAATGCGACCTGGCCGACCTGGTTGATGCTCGGGCGACCAACGAAGTTCAAGAAGGCGCCGCCGGAAGGGGCCGGTTCACCAGTGAGAACAACTTTCACGGGTGGAGCTGAAGAGGAGCCGACGAAGATTCCGGCCAGCGTTGGAAGGGCACCCAGCAGCGTGGCGGTGAACACCACCTGTCCAGCGTCGTTCAACGCATGAGGCGAAATAGAGCTCAAGGTGAGGCCGGAAAAGGAGCGCCCGGTCGCGGAGTCGATGTCGCCCTGCGCCGCGATCTTGCTAAGAGCACCGGTAGCGTTCGCCAGATAAATCGCGTTGCCGCCGTTTGCCGTGCCCCCAACGATGCGGCCGCTAAAGGCCGTTTCACCGGATGCATTGACGAACGGACTGTTCGGCGAAGGATTGGTGATGCGGCCGCCGGCGGTCCCCGGTGCGACGTCGCCTTCTCCCACGAGCCGCAAGTTTGCGATGGTGTCCTTGTTATGGAGCCAAAGCGTGGTCTGTCCTCCGGTGCGCGATGCGAAGAAAGCGACAAAATCCCCGCCTGCACCGACACGGAAGGTGCGGAGAGAAGTTTTCGCACCCGCTGGAAGGGGATCTTCGGTGCTGCTCAGCGCGCTCAGGCCGCTGGGCGAAGCGAGAAATGTTCCGGCGAAGGCGACCCCGCCGATGACGTCAGCTTGGAACAACACCGAACCCGCATTGATCGTCCGTGTAGTCGTTGATTTCAGCAAACTGAGCGTGCCGCCGCCCGCCAGGGGAGTGGACTGGCCGTCCTGGGCGAGCAATGTGAGCGGACCTCCGGGAGACTGCAGGAAGAGGCCGCGCACGGCGAAATTCGATTGAACGAAGAAGCCGATCGTGCCGCCGCTGTTCATGGACTGCGGCGTGAAGAAGCCCGAAAGCACTTGACCGGGAAGGCCGGGCCAAGGCTGGTTGCGATAGGCAACCACTTCCAGACCTAAAGAGGGACGGAAGCGGAAGAGCGCCTGGTTGCTGACCGGCGAGCCAGCGACGCTGCTGAGGAAAGCCAGCTCTCCAGCGTCGTTGAGGGCCTGCACGACAGGCGTGCCTGAAAGAATTCCCCCTGCAAGTGGAGGAGGAGCAGGTGCGCCGGATACGACGACGGGAACCAGCCCGACCAGCGGCGTATCCAGCCAGATCGCTAAATTGGCGGAGAAAGTCACTTGACCGGCATGATTGAAGAAGGCAGCCGGAACGCTCGCCGGAAAACTGAAAAAGCCGCCGAGCGGGGTGGGATCACCGTGAGCCACGACTTTGCGAACTCCAGAAACGGAGCCGACGAAAAGTCCGACCCCCCCGGAGCCGCCGACGATGGCTGCACGGAAGAGAATCTCGCCGCGGTTGTTGAATTGCAGCCCGGTGATTTGGTCGAGTGAGCCGGCCGTCCCCGGTGCGGGATCGCCCTGGCCGACAATGCGTAGCGGTGCGCCGCCAGCCGGAACGATGTAAAGAGTGTTTTGGGCGGGAAGCGACACACCGACAGGAATCAGCGGGGCAAGGAAGGCTGCCGTCCCGGAATCGTTCAGGCCGATCAGCGTGAGGAGACGCCCGAAAGGCTGGCCGCCGGAACCGGGTGCGGTCTGAGTGGAATGGGCGATCACTTGCAGCTCACCGGAAGCCGTGCGCAAGAACAGTGCTCGCTTGAGCGCGCCGGCATGCGAGAAATCCACGCCGAAGAAGACTTGGCGAGATGCATTGACGAAGGGCGTGAGCATGAGGTCCGCGCGGCTATTGGGTATGCCGGGGATACTGTCGCTCATCTGAAAGATCCGCATGGGTTGGGCTTCGGTGACGCGGCGAAGGAAAAGCGCCGAGCTTTGCCCCGCACGAAAGGTGAAATCACCGGCTTGATTGATGTCAAACGAGCCGACATCACCGAAAAAACCGGGAAGAGTGAGCGGCGACTTGTCCGTGACAAGAGGCTGGATTTGAACCGGGCCCAGCGGCGGCGGCGCGGGCGGACCGTTCTTTTCCTGCGGCTGCGCAGCGGTGCCGATGGACGCGAGTAGAATCGCGCACAGTATTATGCAAGCGTTGCGGAAGGAATTCTGCAACTCGAATTTTTTTTCAAGCCAGGGACGCTCAACTCCTAGGCTGGAGACACACATAACGACCTCCTTGTAAAGAAGCCGAGGCAGGCAACCAACATTGAGGACAGGACTACAAGATGCCGAAGAAAACCCGCATTCGGCCCCGTATTGGTTAGGAAATTACTGTAACTCGCGGAAACTGTCAATCAAATAGAAGCGCAGGGCCTGCCCAGAGAGAGAGGCCTGACGGAAAACCTTAGCGGTTGAAGAAGGTGTCGGGGTCGACGTCGCCCTGGGGCACGACGGCGCCGGCGGAGAGAACGACAGACTGGCCGGTGATTTCGATGCGCTTGCGGCACTTGCGACAGGCGACAAGGTCATCCACGCGGACCATGTAGGAGCGCGCAGCAGCAAAATTCTTCTTGTCCTCTTCGCCCGCGCCGCGGGGAAGCGCGGATTTTTTCGTGCGCTGCTTCCAACGGATGGGATAGCTGGTCTCCTGCTTGCAGCCCGGACACATCAGGCTGATGTTCTTGGTGACTTCCCGCTCATCGTAAAAATTGCGCTCGTCCATAACGGGGCCATTCTACCAAAGAAGAAGAAAGTCGCAATCAGTTGTCAGTGGTCAGTGGTCAGTTGTCAGTTGTGAGAAAACAGGGAGCGGTTAGCTGCCGCTGGCCTTGCTCTTGAAGAGCGGGGCCGAGGGCGAATTTTTTTGCGGGACTGGCGCAGCGGCCGGGGCGGGACGGGCGGCGATGTCGTCGAGGGTGACGAACTGAAGGCCCGCGCTGAGCCACAGGGGCAGCCAGTAGTCGAGGCCGGCGAGAGTGATGTTGCGGTCGCCGCGCTGGCGGCGGTGATCGCCGTCGTGCAGCAGCACAATATCACCGCCGCGGACGCGGCGCAGGCGGTGCACCATCTCCGCGATGGATTGCGGCTTCCAATCCAACGCTAAGCGGGACCACATGACCACGCCGCGAAGTCCCACTTGGCGAGCCACAGGAAAAAGATGCGGGCCACGGTAGCCGAAGGGCGGACGCATCCAGACGGCACGCTGGCCGCAGGCTTTATCGATGGCGTCCTGGCAACGAGAAAGTTCATCCGTGATGCGCGAAGGAGTCAGCCAGAAAAGATTGGGATGGGTGTCGGTGTGATTGCCGATGGTGTGGCCGGCGGCGGCGATTTCCTGGACGAGCGACGGGCATTCGCGGACGTAGCGCCCAATGAGAAAAAAGGTGGCGCGGATGTGGTTTTCGTCGAGAAGGCGAAGCAGACGCGGGGTGAGCGCGGGGTTGGGCCCGTCGTCAAAGGTGAGAGCGACGGTGTTGGACCGGCCTGTGCGGCGAATGGTCTGACCGAAGAGCTGCGAGCGCGGCGCGACCGCGCCCCAGGCCACAGCGCCAGCTCCGGCTGCGAGCACAGCGCCCAAGCCGCCCAGTTCGCGGAGCACTGACGCGCTAGCGTCCATGGTCAGGAGAGTCATCGAAGGGGCCTGAGCACCCGAAAGATATCACAAAGCGATGGTGAAGCGCTGGGCGGAATGCGCAGAGCCAGTGCAACTTGCGTGAAACCATAGGATGCGCAATACGTCTAAAAGTGCAGCTAAAGTGCGATGAATCGCGCATCCGGGTCAGAGGGGTGGTACAGAATGAAAAGAAAGAGAATTTTCGCAGTCCTTATAACTATTTTACTGGCTGTTTCCGCCGCAGGGGCCGCAACGCAAGCAGCCCAGGAGGCGACGCCGGCCAAAGTGCGCGTGGCCGGAGTGGTGCGCACTGCGGAGAAAATTCCGGTGCCCGGGGCCACGGTGCGGCTGATTCAAGTGTCGAGCGGGCAGGGCTGGATAAGCTGGACGGACGAGAACGGCAAGTACGAATTGCCCGGGCTGCCGACGGGCCGCTACCGCATCGAAGTGCAGCAAATGGGATTCGAAGCGGCGAACGTGGAAGCCGAAATCAAGGCGGAAGGCAGCACCGGAACAGACGTGACGCTGCGGATCGCGACGCCGGGGGCGACGGTTGCGGAAAAGCCGGCAGAAAAAAAGCCGGACGCGGCGGTGACTCCAGAAGGTGCAAAGACCGAAGCGGCAAAAACTCCTCAGACAACGGAACAGAAACCTCCCGCAGAAACCGCGCAGGGCCAGCCGGGTCAGCGGACGACGGGGCCCGGACAGACTCCTCCGGGTCAGCGGCCGAATGCCCAGGCGATGGCCGACGCGATGCGTCAACGGCTGGGCCAAGGCGGGTTTCAGCAAGTGGATCCCACAGGAATGGCGGGCGCAATTTCGCCGGAAACCGGCGCACCCGTGGATGCCGGACCGCTGGGAGATGCGGCGTCGGCGGATGCATTGTCGATTAATGGAACGGTGGGCCGCGGAGCGGCGGGCGGCGGAATTCAGATGATGTTTGGCGGCATGGATCCGTCGATGATGGCGGCCATGGCCGGCGCTGAAGGATTCGGCTTCGGCGGCGGATTTCCGGGCGCAGAAGGCGGAGGATTTCCGGGGGGAGCGCCCGGCCAGGGAGGAATGCCTGGAGGTGGCGGAAACGTATTCGTGATGCAGATTGGGCCGGGTGGACCGGGCGGGGCTGCGCCGCAAGGGCGCGGCGGTCAAGCGCAGGGCCAAAGGCAGGCACAAGGACAGAGACAACAGGGTCAGGGCGGACAGCGCGCACAAGGACAGCAGGGCGGCGGAGGACAGACCCAACTCCAGCAGGTGGGCCCGGGCGGCATGGACGCGCTGTGGGGCATGCAGCGCATGTTGCGGCTGGCGGCCAGCCGGTTCCGCTTTGGCTTCAACAACCGCTACAGCAATTCGGTGTGGAACGCACGGCCGTATTCGCTGACGTCCGCGAATCCGGCGAAGATTGCGAGCTATCAAGAATCGTTTGGAGTGAACCTGGGCGGCCCAGTGCGCATCCCGCACATTTACGACGGGCGTGAGAAGACTTTCTTTTTTGCAAATTACCAGCTTTCACGGAACCGCAATCCGGTGGACACGTTTGCCACGGTGCCTACTGCGGCCGAGCGGGGCGGAGATTTTACGGCGCGGGGACTGCAACTGTTCGACCCGATGTCCAACTTGAACGGGCCGCGGACGGCGTTTGGCAGCGTGATTCCCGCGGGCCGGCTGGACTCCGCAGCGGTGGGCCTGCTGGCGTTTGTGCCGCTGCCGACGCTCGCGGGGACGGCGCAGAATTTTCATTTGCAGGGGCGCGTGCCGCAGTCCATGGACAACTTCAACATCCGCGTGCTGCATACGATTTCGCAGAAGCTCAATTTGCAAGTGAACTACGGGCTGAACTCGGCGCGGTCGCAAAACATCGTGAATTATCCGGCGCTGCGCGGCCGGCAGACGTCGCTGGGGCAAAACGTGGGGATCGGGCTGACACAGCAGTATTCGCAACGGCTGATGCACGACTCGCGGCTCAACTGGAGCCGGAACAGCACGGATTCGCTGAACCTGTACGCGTTCGTCAACAACATCGCGGGGACGCTGGGGATTACGGGGATTTCGACGGCGCCGATCAACTACGGGGTGCCGCAAATCAATTACACGAACTTCACCGACCTAAACGATCCAGTGCCGTTCGTGCGGCATAACCAGACGCTGCGGTTTGTCGATACGGTGAGCTACACACACACGAAGCATACGATCCGCGGGGGCGGCGAAATCCGGCGGATGCAGATCAACACCAGGAACGACCCCACCGCGCGCGGAAGGTTCACGTTCACCGGACTGATGACCAGCCAGCTCACCGCGGCGGGCAACCCCGTGCAGGGAACCGGCTACGACTTCGCGGACTTTCTGTTGGGGCTGCCGCAGTCCACAGATGTGCGATTCGGGAGCTCGAACACGTATTTCCGGAGCTGGGGATTCAATTTGTATGCGCAGGACGACTGGCGCGTGCATCCGCGGTTCACGCTGACCTACGGGCTGCGCTACGAATTGCAAACGCCGCCGATCGAGCTGTTCAACAAGCTGGCCAACCTGGACATGGACGACGCGGTGACGGCGGTGGCCACGGTGCTGCCGGGAGGGACTTCACCGTTCCACGGAACGTACCCACGGGCGCTGGTGCACGGCGATTACAACAACTGGTCACCGCGGCTGGCCATCGCGTGGCGTGTACCGCTGAAGATGGGACGCGGGCGGGGCATGAGCATCCGCGCGGGCTATGGGATGTTCCACAACCTGTCCATCTACAACCAGCTCGCCGCGTCGATGGCCAACCAGCCGCCGCACGCGCAGGCGCAGACGCGGCAGACCACGACGACTACTTTGCTGACGCTGCAAAACGGATTCCCGGCAGTGACACCAGGTAATGTGCCCAACACGATTGCGGTGGACCCGTACTATCAAGTGGGCTACGCGCAGATGTGGAATGCGTCGCTGGAGACGCAGCTTTCGCAGGTGTACACGATTGACTTTACGTATACGGGCACCAAGGGCACGCACCTGGACCTGCTGCGGTCGCCGAACCGCGCGCTGCCCACGTGCCCGCTGTGCACGGATTCCGTGCGGCGGATTCCGAACGCGCCGGGATTTACCTACGACACGTCGGGGGCGTCGTCCATTTATCATGCGCTGCAATTGCGCGTGCAGCGGCGGCTGAACAAGGGCGTGATGGTGATGGGCACGTACACTTACGGCAAGTCCATCGATAATGCCAGCTCCATCGGCGGCGGGGCACAGATCGTGGTGCAGGACGACGCGAATTTCAACGCGGAGCGCGGGCTCTCCACCTTCGACATGCGGCACCAGTTCCGCTCGTTCTTTGTGTACGAGCTGCCCTTCGGCGAACGCAAGCGCTGGGCCAAGAAGGGCTGGAGCGCAAACGTGTTTGGGAATTGGTCGTTGAACGGCAATGCGGTGTGGACCACGGGGACGCCGTACACAGCGCGGCTGCTGGGCGCGGCCTCCAACAACAGCGGCACCGGGAATAATTTTTCGGAGCGGCCGGATGCGGTGGGCAATCCGAACCTGCCGTCGGACCAGCGCACGCCGCTGCACTTTTTTGATACGACGGCATTCGCGCAACCCGCACCGGGACTTTTCGGCAATGCCGGGCGGAACACGATTGAAGGGCCGGGCACGGTGCAGTTCAACATGAGCGCGGGGAAATTCATGCGCTTCGGAAAAGACAACCGGGGACGGCTGGAGTTCCGCTGGGAAGCGCAAAACCTGTTTAACACACCGAGCTTCACCGGGCTGGGGACGGCGCTGGGATCGTCGAACTACGGACGCGTGTCGGGAGCGCGGCAGATGCGCACGATGAATCTGCAGATGCGGGTGAACTTTTGATGAAGCGCCTCTTCGCAATCCTGGTGATCGCATCGCTGGTGGCGCCGGCGGGCGCAGCGCAGAATCCGCCGCCCCAAGCGCCGCAGCGCGTGGTGATTCCGCCGCCTCCGCCGCAACAGAAAGCGCCGGAGCCCGGCGACCGGGTGATCCGCGTATTTTCCGACCTGGTGCTGATTGACGTGCAGGTGCTGGGGCGGGACGGCAAGCCGGTGAAAGGGCTGAAGCCGGAAAACTTCAAGCTGACGGAAGACGGAAAAGAGCAAAAGGTGGCGTCGTTCGATTACTACGACATCGAAACGATTGAAACGGCCGGTGCGGCGGACCAAAAGCCGATTCTGGTGTCGCTGGGCGCGGTGGCGCAGCCGGAAAAAGTGCGCGAAACGGTGCGCGACCACCGGCTGATTGTGCTGTTCTTCGATATGACGTCCATGCAGCAGGACGAATTGCTGCGGGCCATCACCGCGGCGCAGAAATATCTGCGCGAACAGATGACGCCGGCGGACCTGGTGGGCGTGGTGGTGTTCGGGAACCGGCTGAACGTGTACGCCAACTTCACCAACGACCGCGAAGCGCTGGTGCGCGCGGTGGGACGGCTGCGTCCGGGGAAAGAAGCACAACTGGCCGGCACGGTGGATAACGCGGCCGCGGCCGGCGAAGAAGCGGTGACGGAAGATAGCGGCGATGCGTTCACGGCGGACGAGACGGAGTTCAATATTTTCAACACGGACCGGAAACTCGCGGCGATTGAAGGATTGTGCAGCCTGCTACGCGACATCCCCGGGAAAAAAGGGGTGATTGAATTCGCGGGAGGAATCACGCAGACGGGGCAGGAAAACCGGTCGCAACTGCGCAGCGCGGTGGACGCTGCGAATCGCGCGAACGTGTCGCTGTACACGGTGGACACGCGGGGACTGCAAGCCAGCGTGCCGGGCGGCGACGCCAGCGCGGGCGCGTCCGCGGGAACGGCGATGTTCAGCGGAGCGGCGGTGTTCCGGCAGGCAGCGTCGCGGCAGGATTCGCGCGAAACACTGGCCACGCTTTCGCAGGACACCGGCGGGCGAGCGTTTTTTGACATGGGAGACTTCAAGGAAGTGTTCGAGCAGGTGCAGGAGGATGCGTCCGGCTACTACCTGCTGGGCTACTACAGCGCGAACGGGCAGAAGGACGGCAAGTGGCGCGACGTAAAAGTGAAAGTGGTGGCGCCGGGCACGAAGGTGCGGCACCGCGAAGGCTACTACGCGGCGAAGGATTACACGCGCTTCAACACCGAGGACCGCGAACGGCAACTCGACGAGGCCATGCGCGCGGAAAATCCGCGGGTGGAGCTGCCGCTGGCGGTGGAGGCGTCACAGTTCCGGCTGAACAGCGACGAAGTGTACGTGCCGGTTGCCGTGAAGCTGTCGGCGAGCGCGCTGGACTGGGCGGAAAAACGCGGGCGGCGCGAAACGGAGTTCGACTTTGCAGCAGAGGTGCGGCTGACCATGGCGCAGGGCCGCGTGGGGCCGGTGATGGGCGTGATGCGCGACACCGTAAAAGTGAAACTGGATTCGGAGCGGTTCCAGTCCCGCAGCGCGGGATCGCTTCGGGCCATCGTCTATCAGGGCGGGTTCATCCTGGCGCCGGGAAGCTACCGTCTGAAATTTCTGGCGCGGGAAAATGAGTCGGGACGCATCGGAACGTTCGAGCAGGATTTGCTGATCCCCCTGCGGCAGCCGGAGCGGCTGGAGTTGAGCACAATCATGCTGTCGAGCCAACTCGAGACGGTGAAGAAAACAACGGAAGTGGAAAAGAAATCGTTTGCCGACGGCGCGAAGATGGCGCGGTCGCCGCTAGAGATGGGCGGCGAACGGATTATCCCCAGTGTGACGCGGGTGTTCACCACGCAGCAGAAAATGTATGTGTTCTTCCAGGCGTACGTGCCGGCGAAGGTGGACCCGTCCACGCTGCGCGCGGGACTGGTGTTCTTCCGCGGGGGCGAGCGGCTGAGCGAAACGCCGATGGTGGAACCGGCAGAAGTGGATGCGAAAACGCGCGTCGCGTCGTTCCGGTTGAGCCTGCCGCTGGAAAAATTTGCGCCGGGGCGGTACACGGTGCAGGCGGTGACCGTGCAGACGGGCGGAGGGCATTCCGCGTTTGCACGAGGGTATTTCGCGCTGCGGCCGCCGATCAGCGGCATGCCACAGCCGGTGAAGGCGCCGCGGTTGTAAGAAAATCGAAAGCGCCGGCAAGATGCCGGCGGTACAAAAGAGAAAGCCCTGGAGAAATCCGGGGCTTTTTGTTTGCGGTAGTGAGAAGCACGGGCTAGAGTAGGTGGCCCGTTGGACGTGGTGGAAGGAGACTCACGAATGAGGAAGCGCTTCCCTGCTCTGCTCGCGGCGTGCAGTGCTGTGCTGATGATGGCGGCGCTGACGGCAGTGCCTGTCGCGGCGCAAAAGGCGGCGCCTCCGGCACGCCCGATCCGTTACGTCATCATTGTTTCCGTGGACGGACTGCTGCCAGCGAGCTACATGGAGCCGGCCGCGCACGGGTTGAAGGTGCCGACGTTGCGGGAACTGGCGAAAAACGGCGCGGCGAGTCCGGGGGCGCTCTCGGTGATTCCCGCGTCCACGTACGCTGCGCACACCACCATCGCGACAGGAACGTACCCGGGGACACACGGAATTGTGTCCAACCAGGCGTGGGATCCGCTGGAGAAAAACCAGGCCGGCTGGCGGTGGTACACGGAAGACATTAAGGTGCCCACGCTGTGGGACGTCGCGCGGGCGAAAGGGTTGCGCACGGCGTTGGTGGATTGGCCGGTGACGGTGGGGGCGAAAGCGAACGCAGTGGTGCCGGAATACTGGCGGGCCAGCACTCCGGAGGACATGAAGCTGACGCGGGCGCTGGCTAAACCAGCGGGGATTTTTGATGCGGTGGTGAAGCGCATGCCGGACTTCTGGGAGGGATTCACTCCGCCGGACATCAAAGACAAAGCGGCGACGGAAATCGCGCTGTACCTGATGGAAACGCAAAAGCCGAATCTGGTGATGCTGCACATCTTCGAAGTGGACCACTGGCAGCATGAAAAAGCGCCGTGGAGTGCGGAGGCCAGCGCCGCGGTCGAGAATGCCGATGCGCAGATTGCGCGGGTGATTGCGTCGGCGAAAAAGGCGGGAACGTGGGGGCAGACGGCGCTGGTGGTGGTGTCGGACCACGGATTTGCAACGTACTCGAAGCAAGTGCGGCCGGGAGTGCTGCTGAAGGAAAAAGGACTGGTCACGATGGATGAGCGCAACCGAATCACGGACTGGAAAGCCGTGGTGGTGTCCAATACGGGGACGGCGAACTTCTACGTGAAAGACGCAAACGACGAAGCGACGAAGAAAACGCTGTGGGAAATTTTTGCGCCGATGACGGGAAAACCGGGGACGGGCGTGGGACGCATCTTCACGCACGATCAGATTGTGGCCATGGGCGGCGACCCGCAGGCGTACCTGTGCATCGAAGCCGCGGACGGATTTTTGTTCACTTGGGGCTACAACGGCGATTTGAACTCGGCGGCGCGTGGCCCCGCGGGACACGGGTTCGCGCCGGACCATAAGGATATGAACGCGTCGCTGATTTTCTACGGGCCGTCCATCGCAGCGGGAAGGCTGGAGGGTGCGCGGTTGATGGATGTGGCGCCGACGGTGGCGGGATGGCTGGGGTTGAAGATGGAGCGCGCGGAAGGACGAGCCCTGGCGGTGAAAATCAAGAACAAGAAGGCAACACCGTAGGCCGTGCGGGCGGCCTTGCCGGGCGGAAGAGAATCGGTTAGAATTATTGTTGGAACAAACATTCTGCATGATGTTTTCAAAAAAACCCGCCGAGTGAGTCCTCCTCGCAAAAGGCCAACTTCTCCCCGCTCCGGCCCCGGAAAAACAATTGCCGGCACACGTGTGTTTTCGGAGGCCATTCCCAGCCAGATTGAGATGGTGGAGCCGGTGGTAAGCCGGGCGTTGCGCGTGATGGCCGAGCACGGGTGCGTGGATGGGCAGTCCACGGCGGCGGAATTGTCGCTGCGCGAAGCGCTGGCCAATGCTATTTTGCACGGCAACAAATCGGAGTCGAGAAAACGCGTGCAACTGGACTGCTACCAGGAAAGCGACGGCACCCTGCTGCTGGTGGTGCAGGACGAGGGTCAAGGGTTTGATCCCGGCGCGGTCCGCGACCCCACGCATCCCGAAAACCTCATTCGCACCACAGGGCGAGGCATCTACCTGATTAAGCATTTCATGGATGAAGTGGAATACCGCAACCGGGGGCGGGAACTAAGGATGCGGAAGAAGAAGTAGAAGCAGACATCTCTCGACTTCTGTAGCAACAAATCCCACAGCACAACCGACGCGTTTCCCGAATTGGGAAGGGTGTCCCACGCAGGCACATGGAAATCCAATTCTTCCTTCTCCACGAAAAATCCGATTGCGCGTAAGTAGAAGCGGTGAGCAAAGTTAACCCGCGAAACACAAGCTTCCTGAATTGGCACGCGCCGTGCCCCTGCCTTCATAGGTCAAACCTTGATAAAATGAGGAGCGGAGAGAAATTTGTGAAGCAGCCAGAAGCGATAGGACGCATGTGGCGGCTGGGGGCGATGCTGGCGGTGGGCTGGTGTTGCGCGCTGGGAGTGACGGCGCAGCAGCCGGCGCAGGACTGGCAGGCGCAGGTGCGTGAGCGCGTGGCGCGGCGGGAGATTCCCGCGGCATTGCAGATCGCTGAGCAGCGGTTGGCGGAAGCGCCGCGAGACATGGAAGCGCGCGGGTGGCGTGCGCGGCTGCTGCATTGGTCGGGACGACGCGCGGAAGCGGAGCAGGAGTACCGCACGGTGCTGGAAAGTTTTCCGCAAGACACGGATGCGTTGCAAGGGCTGGCGGACGTGTTGATGGCGGAGCAGAGGTACAACGAGGCGATGGCGCTGCTTTCGAGGGCGCGGGACTTGCTGCCGCGGTCGGCGGAGGTGGAAGTGCGGCGCGGACGGGCGCTGAGGGCGATGGGGCGCACCGATGAAGCGCGGAATGCGTTTCGCGAAGCGCTGGCGCTGGAACCGAAAAACGACGAGGCGCGAGCGGGGCTCGACTCCGTGGCGGAAGGGCCGCGACATGAATTGCGCGTGGGCGCGGACTTCGACAAGTACAACTACACGGAGCACTGGCGGACGGCGACAGTGAGCTTGCGGTCGGACCTGGCGTCGCGGTGGACAAGTAATTTTTCCAGCACCTTTTACCACCGCGCGGGACAGGAGGCCACGCGGTTTTCCGGCGCGCTGACTTACCGGCTGAGCCATCGCGACGCGCTGACCGCAGGATTTGCCACGGCGCGCGACCAGGGCGTGATCCCCAAGGGCGAGGCTTTTTTCGAGTATGGCCACGGCATGAATTTCGGCAAAACGCATTTCGTTCGCGGAATGGATGTGAGCTACGGGCAGCGCTGGCTGTGGTTCGACGCGGCGCGCGTGCTGACGCTGACGCCGAGCGTGGTCGTGTACCTGCCGCGCGATTGGACCTGGCAGGTTTCGCTGACGATGGCGCGCAGCCGCTTTGCGGGGTTGCCGGCCGGGTGGCGCCCTTCGGGCGTGACACGGCTGACTTTTCCACTGCACCGGCGGGTATACGGAAACGTTTTCTACGCGGTAGGCACGGAAGATTACGCGCGCACGGACCAGCTAGGCCGCTTTTCCGCGCGGACGTACGGCGGCGGGCTGCGCATTGCGCTGCGGCAACGGCAGGAGCTGACTTTTTACGTGGCGTATCAGGACCGGTCGCAAAGCCGCAAACAGACGAGCATTGGATTCACCTATGCCATCCGTTTTTAACCGCATCATCGAGTTCATCGAGGGGCTCGGCCCGGCGGGATTCGTCGTGCAGGCGATCGTGGCCACGGCGATGGGTATCGGGCTGCTCCTCGCGTTCATTCTGGGACGAAGAGCGTGGCGGCACAGGCTCTTTCAACGGAGAGACCGGAGGTCCCAAGAAATCCGCCAGCACTGGGAAGAGATTGTGAGCGGCGAATGGCCTTTGCAGGAATGGAACGTGGAGGAGATGGACCGGGGCATTGTGGAGACGCTGCTGCTGGACCAGCTCGAAGTGGCACAAGGCGTGGAAGCCCGACGGCTGCTGCAATGCCTGCGCTTGAGCGGACTGCTGGATCGGAGAATCCTGGAGGCGCGCACGCGGCATGGCTGGCGGAAGCGCGCGGCTCTGGTCCTGCTGGGGCGGACGCGTGCGCCGGAAGTGATCCCCGCACTGGCCGAGGCGCTGGATGAACCGAGCGAGGAAACGCGGGTGGCGGCAATCCGCGGGCTGGGACGGCTGGGGATTCCGGATGCAGCGGTGCCCATCCTGGACCATCTACTCGAGGGGCGGCTGAAGCTGCCCAGCACTGTCATCCAGAACGCATTGCTGAATTGCAGCCGATGGCAGCCGTCCATCCTGGTGCCCTACCTGCGCCGCGCAGACGCAGAGACGCGAGCGCTGGTGGCGCGCGCGCTTGGAGAAGTGGCCACCGGCGACCTGGGCGAGGACCTGCTGCTGTTGGCCAACGACGCGCAAGCAGAGGTGCGCGCCTCCGCGGCGCGCTCCCTGGGCGAAACGGAACTCAATTTGGCACTATCGGCACTAGGGGCACTGGCGGAAGACACAGAGTGGTTTGTGCGACTGCGCGCGGTGGTGGCCCTGGGGAATCTCCGTGACGAGCGCGCCATCCCCATGCTGGTGGAAGCGTTATGCGATTCCAACCGGTTTGTGCGCCTGCGCGCCGCCGCGGGATTGGCCAAGATGAGGGAAAACTTGGAGACGATCCTCGACCTGGTTGGGGAAAAGAAGGACCGCTACGCGATGCAAGCGCTGGTCTCCGAGCTGCAACGCGACGGCGTAGTGCTGGAGCAGGTGAGCGAGTTGCTCGGGCCGGGAAAGAAGACCGCGGAGCGCATCCTGCTGAGCCTGGTCAAAAGCGGCGCGCTGCGCCTGCTGGTCTCCACGCTGCTGCTGCACACGAACTGGCGGGCGCGTGTGGCTGTTGCGCGGCTGCTGGCGCGCTCGGGAGCCGAGGAGCTCGCGCCGCTGCTGGAACACGCACTCATGAAAGAAAAGTCGCGGCGACAGAAAAAGATTACCGGCTGGGTGCTACACAAGCTGGAAGAAGGAGGCGCCAGCTCCGAACGCGAGCTGGTCCCCGTGCGATGACCAACTTTTTGACGTTCTCGAACATGACGCTGTTTGTGTATTACGTCCTGTCCAATTTTGCCTATCTCATTCTGCTGCTGCTGGCCATTTATTCGAGCACACGCTACCAGCGGCATCTGTCCAGTTTTCGCGTGGAACGGATCAAGCGCTCGCCTCTGGCCCCGCCGATCTCGCTGCTGGTGCCCGCGCATAACGAGGAGAAGTGCATCGTGCAGTCGGTGGACTCGCTGCTCCTGCTGGACTATACGGAGCTGGAAGTGATCGTAGTGAACGACGGATCGGAAGACGGCACGCTGGAGGTATTGAAGAGCCACTTCCAATTGCTGGAAACGGACATGCTGTATATCCCTGAGGTGGCGTCCAAGCCAGTGCGCGCGGTGTACATGAGCCAGATCGAGCCGCGGCTGCTGGTGGTGGACAAGGAAGCGGGGGGGAGCAAGGCGGACGCAATCAACGCGGCGTTGAACGCGGCCTCCAGCCCGTATGTGTGCGTGGTGGACGCGGACTCCATTCTTGAAAAAGACGCGCTGCTGCGCGTGATGGGGCCTGTGTTGGCGGACCCGGCGCGGGTGGTCGCGGCGGGCGGGATCGTGCGGGTGCTGAACGGATCGCGGGTCGAAGGCGGACGAATGAAGGAAGTGCGGCTGCCGGGGAGACCCCTGGAAGTCATCCAGGTGGTGGAGTACCTGCGCGCTTTCCTGGTGGGGCGCGAGGGGTGGGCGTTCTTCAACATGCTGACGATTATTTCCGGAGCGTTCGGAATTTTCCGGCGGGACCTGGTGCGGCGTGTCGGCGGCTACCGCCAAAGCGCCATCGGGGAAGATATTGACCTTGTGATACGCTTCCACCGGCACCTGCGCGAACGCGGTGCGGACTACGAAATCAACTTTGTGCCGGACCCGGTCTGCTGGACGGAAGCGCCCGGCGACATGCGCTCGCTGGCCCGGCAGCGCGCGCGCTGGCAGAAGGGACTCCTGGACGTACTGTGGAGGAACCGGGACATGCTCTTCCGACCACGCTACGGGCGGCTGGGCTTTCTCGCGCTGCCGTATCTATGGGTGTTCGAGTTGCTCGCGCCGGTGATCGAGGTGCTCGGCTACACCACGATTATTCTGGCCGCTGCGCTTGGCGTCCTGAGCCGGGAGTTTTTCATACAGTTCATGATTTTCGGGTACGCGTTTGCCACGATGATTTCCATTGGTTCCGTGCTGCTGGAGGAGATCACCTTCCGGCGGTACAACGACTGGAAAGACATGGCGCGTCTGCTGACCTACTGCCTCTTCGAGCACTTTCCCTACCGGCAACTGCATATGGTCTGGCGGCTGCAGGGGATGTGGCAGTTTCTGCGAGGGGACTTTACATGGAGAACGCTGGTGCGAGCGGGATTTCAGAGGGCGAGCACGAAATAGCAGGGTGTAGGGTGTAGCGTTCAGAGATTAGGAATTCTCTGCAAGAAGCGCGGAGGATTCGCGCTGCACTCCTTTCGATTCCAATTTCGAATTGCAGATTCCACACAACAGATTGCAAATCTGAAATCGAGAATTAAGAATCGGATTTGCGGACGGCGCGGAGATCGATGCCGAGCTGCTGGCATTTTTTGTAGAGATGACTGCGTTCGAGGCCGAGGGCGCGCGCGGCGTTGGTCATGTGATGGTGATGGCGCTTGAGCTCGGCGAGAAGGACGTCGCGCTCGAAGGCTTCCACGCGTTCGGCGAGGGAGCCCGTTTCGGTGCTGCGCAATGGGGCAACGGAAAATAGTTGGGGCAGCGCGAGATGCACCGCCTCTGAATTCAATTCGTCGCCCGAAAGTAGCAAAACTCGTTCGATTACATTGCGAAGTTCGCGGACGTTCCCCGGCCACAAGTAACGCTTTAACTCTTCCAATGCCGGCGCGGTAATGGATTTTTGTTTCCATCCGTTCATTACGGAAATTTGTATTGCAAAGTGACGAGCGAGGATAGGAATGTCGTCGAGGCGCTCGCGCAGCGGCGGGAGTTGCAACGGGAAAACAAACACGCGATGAAACAAGTCCTGGCGGAAGCTGCCCTGACGAACCAGCTCTTCCAGATTGCGATGCGTGGCGACGAGGACGCGGACATCCACGCGCAGGGCGCGGTCGCCTCCAACGCGCTCGATTTCGCCTTCCTCGAGCACGCGCAGGAGCTTGGCCTGCATGGGCAGAGGCATGTCGCCGATTTCGTCGAGGAAGAGCGTGCCGCCGTGGGCCTGCTCGAATTTTCCGGTGTGGCGCGCGGCAGCGCCGGTGAAAGCACCCTTCTCGTGCCCGAATAATTCCGATTCAATCAGCTCGGCGGGGACGGCGGCGCAATTCAGGGTGATGAAGGGCGCGTCGCGGCGGGAACTTTTTTCGTGCAGCGTGCGGGCGATGAGCTCCTTGCCGGTGCCGGTCTCGCCGAGGATGCAGACGCGGGTTTCGCTGGCGGCGACGCGTTCGACCTGCGCCATCACGCGGCGCATGGATTCGCTCGACCAAATGAGCTCGTGCTTGCCGAGGCGCTGGCGGAGCTCGACGTTTTCTTCCTCGAGGCGCTTGAGCTTCAGCGCGTTGTCGACGGTGACGAGAAGCTTGTCCGTGGAGATGGGCTTCTCGAGAAAGTCCACGGCGCCGAGGCGCGTGGCGCGCACCGCCATTTCGATATTGGCCTGGCCGGAAATCATCACCACCGGCGAGGCGACGCCGAGATTTTTCAGGTCTTCGAGAAAACTCAAACCGTCTTTGCCGGGCATGACCACGTCGGAAAGGATGAGGTCGAAACGCTGGGCGCGGGCGAGCTCGAGCGCGCGGGCGGCGGAATCGCAGACGGTGGCTTCGTGGCCAGCCAGACGAAACGCGCGGGCCAGCGACGCGAGAGTGTTGGCGTCGTCGTCCACGATGAGCAGGTTGGCTTTGGGAGGCATAGGAACAGTGGCTAGTGACTAGTGACTAGTGGCTAGAAACTAGTTTCCGGCAACCTCCGATTTGGCTTTCATGATTTCCGAGGCATCCTGGGCAATGGGTTCGCGAGAGGCGTGCGCGGCGAGGCCGGCGTTTGCAGGGCGCGGCGGAAATTCGATGCGGAAAGTGGTGCCGTGTCCGGCTTCGCTTTCCACGCTGATTTTGGCGGTATGGTCGCTGATCACGGACTGCACGATGGCCAGGCCGAGTCCGGTGCCGTACTGCTTGGTGGTGTAGTAGGGCGTGAAGAGGCGCTCGCATTCTTCGCGGGTGAGGCCGGCGCCGGTGTCGGCGATTTCGAAGAGCACGCTGCCCTCCGCGCCGGGGCGCGTGCGAATGGTAAGCGTGCCGCCGGCGGGCATGGCGTCGAGCGCGTTGAGGACCAGGTTCTGCACGGCGCGGTGCAGCAGCTCGGGATCGGCCTCGATCGCGGGGATGTCTTCTTCCAGGTACAGCTCCGGCGTGATGGACGGACGGCCGACGGCGGTGAATTGCGCGTAGAAGGGGCGCAGAGCGTCGCGCACCACGTCGTTCATGTTCACCGTCTTCAAATCCGGCGCGGGCATTTTGGCGAAATCGCTGAAGCGGCCGACGATGGACTTGAGATTGGAAAGCTCGGCGAGAAGCGTGTTGGTGCTTTCGCGAAACACTTCGTCGAATTCGCCCGGACCGCGCTCGCGCGCACGCTGGAGATTTTCCACAGTGATTTGCAGAGGGAAGAGCGGATTTTTCAGCTCGTGAGCGAGGCGGCGGGCCAGCTCGCGCCAGGCGGCCACGCGCTCGGACTGCACCAACTGCTCGCGCTGCGTGGCCAGTTGCAGCGTCATGTGATTGAAGGCGCGGGCCAGCTCGGCGATTTCTCCACCCGCTGGGACGTCCACGCGCGCGTGCCAGTTTCCGGCGGCGACTTCGCGGGCGCCGGCGGCGAGTTGCTGCACGGGACTGGTGATGCGCGCGGAAGCCCACCAACTCAGGATGAAGCCGACGAGAATGCCGGCGGCGGCGACAAGAAATGCGGTGGAGCGAATAAAACCGCCAAGCGCGACAATTTCACGGCGCGAGCTGGCGACCAGCAACACGCCGAGCAGCTCGCTGGCTGAGCCGAGCAGCGGAATGGCGTGGACCGATTCGTCGCTGGCGGCATCGCGCGACCACTGAATCGTTTGCACCAGCTCGCGCGGCTGGCGGCGCACGTCTTCGATGAGCGGCGCGAAGGTTGCGGCCTGGGGCAGCGGGCCGTTGGCGTCAGTGAGCAATGCCCCCGCAAAGTTCTGTTCGAGGTTGCGATAAAGCAGCGCGCGCATGCCTACGGGAAGCACCAGCGAAGCGAGAAACTCCTTGTCCAGGCGCTGGCCTCCGATGATGTAGATTTTGCGTTCGCCGACAGCCACGGGCCGCACGGACACGAGCGCGAGGGCAAATCCGTCGGGGAGTTCTTCTTTTCGCAGAAACGCGCCGCGCACCTTCCAGTCCACCGGCTGCGTGACCCAGTCGTTCTTGTAGCCGAAGCGCGCGGGCCACTGCGCGGAGGAAATAATGGCGCCATCGTGGTTGACGATCTCCACGAAATCGAGCTGATGGGTGCGGGAAATTCCCGTGGCGTCGTTGACGTAGAGAGAAACGTCGGCGTCGGGAAGATTCAGCCGCAGCGCCATGCGCTGCGTGGCTTCGGTCTCGGCGACGCCGTCCACGCGGCGGACGATTTCCGCGCCGCGGCGGACAAATTCCTGCTGAAATTGCGCGACGAGGGCCTGCGTGCGCTGGGCGTCGAGCTGCTCGAAGGCGCGGCGCGTGGTCGCGCTCACGACCCAGGCCACGACAGCGACGGCGAACACCACCATCAGCGTGAAGGCAATCAATAAGCGAGTGCGAAAGGTCACGGCTTCTCCGGCAATTTCTGTGTTTGCGGCGCGGCGGATTCGTCGGGCGCGAGCCAGACGTCGGCGAGGCGCCATTCGCCCCAGCGATAGGGCATCCAGTTTTTCACGCGCGCGGCGATGGCAAAGCTCTCCGGCAAATAAAAGAGCGGCACACGGTACGGCGTCTGCTCGCGCGAATCCAATTCGAGCTTGTACATCTGCTCCGCATCTCCGGACTTGAGCGCGGAATCACCCCAGTGCGTCGAAGGGCAAACGAAATCCATCGCCAAGCCCGGGTGCGGCACGCCCACATGCCGGCGGAAGAGTTCTACATCGGGGCGCGCATCTTTATCCAGCGCATTTCGCGGCTTCACCTGAAGAGTAACACCAATCTCGCGGGCGTTGAGCGCCACGCGCTCGGCAATGGCTCGCGCCAGAGGGTCCGCCGGATCGTAGGCAAGCGTCAGAGGCGGCGGGGCGGCGAAGGATGTCGCTAAGAATTTGCGAGCGTCGTCGAGATTACGCTCCGTGGGAAGCAGGAACGAGTAGCCGCTCAGCCACTGCGGGAGGCAGCCGCCGGCAATCTCGCCCTGTTTTTGCAGCAGGACGTTGTAAATGGCCGCGCGGTCGATGGCGAGAGAAAGCGCATCGCGGAATGCACTGGCGGGACTCCCGATTCTTGTGCTGGCAATGGAAAGCCCGTAAAACTGCACCGGCGCGGAAGACCAGGTTTTCTTGCCGCTTTGCGCCAGGGCGCGAAGCTGGTCGGGAGCGAGCTCGACGAAATCGGCCTTGCCCAGCTCGAAGTCGAGGAGCTGGTCGCGCAGGGAACGGCCCATTTCGATTTCAATGCTGTCCACGAACGGCCGGCCTTCCCAAGAATCCTCGTAGGCGGAAAAAACGACGCGCGTGCCGGGTTGCCAACTGGTGATGCGGAAGGGACCCGTGCCGACGAGAGCATTTTCAGCGGTGCGGCGGGAAATAAAAACAAGCGAAAGCTCGAAAGGGAGATGGGGTTGCGCTTCGTCGCACTGAATCACGAGGGAGTCTCCGGACGCGGAAACTCGGCAGCTCTCCCGCCATTTAGCAAGCGCGGCCACGACATCCGAGGGAGCAAGCGGAATGCCATCGTGAAACTTGACGCCCGGGCGCAAGGCGAATTCCCAGCGCTTGGCGGCCGCGTCGGACTTCCAGGAAAGCGCGAGAGCCGGCTTTGGCTGGCCGTTTGCGTCCAGGCGCACGAGAGGATCGAAGGCCAGATTTAATAGTCGCCACTTGGCGATGGATTCGGGCCAATCCGTGGGCGCTTCGGCGGGGTCGAGCGAGGCGACGCGGACGCTGAGCTGGACGCGAAGGGTGCCGCCGTAACGCGGGCGGGTGGAGGCGACCACCTGAGCCGGAGACAAAAACGTCAAGAGGACAGGCTGGAAAGCCTGTCCTACGAGAAGGCTAGCGGCCGCAAGAGAGAGTGAGAGTGTACGCTTCATAGCGATTCGTATTGAGATTGCGCACGACCGCAAAGGCCATTCCGTTCGGCAAGTCGAAATTGAGCTTGATGACTGGGCCCGGCATCAACAGAGGAGCTGTGACATTTGCCGGTTGTAGGCCGTCGAACTCCACTGCCTGAATCGCGTCCGGTGCCGTCCAATCGCCGGGCGCGGTGACCAGAAGCTGCATGCCCTTCCCACACCCGCTCTCGACAACCCCCAATTGGCTTCCCCAGCCTGATTTGGTGGCTTCGCTCGCGCCGCTTTGCACCTCACGAAGAATCCAAGCAGTCCCGTCGAGTCTAATTTTCACGAGAACTGTCCTTCCATCTTGCTTGAGCCACATTTCTGCATACTGCAGAGTTTCGCCTGGACCACCTGTATCGAAATCGGGAACTCGATAGAAATTCCTGCCCTGTACAATCTGCGGAGAGAAATCTGATTTCTGTGGGGACGTCGAGTCGCGATTCATTACTATGTCCGAACACGTCATTTGGGGAGATGGTTGTGGTCCCCCACGACAAACAAAACCGGCGAGCCAAAGCCAAAAGGAAGAATCTGCGTTGATTCTCAGGTCAGCAATCGGATCACGAGAAGAAATCATCGGATGCGGTAGCTGAGCGGATTGAATTAGTTTCCAACCACTGCCATTCGGTATGTAGGTTTCCACTTGAGAGCGTCCCACCACGAAAAGCCTGGCGCCGGAGGGACTCTTCGGTTCAGCGAAACCAAAATCGAGAATTGGTTCATCCTGTTGATAAATGAGCTTGGGGTGGAGGACGAACATCTGAGTTGTTGCTGTTGGCGGAAAGGCGGCAGTTTTGGGCAGAGAGACCATAGCGACTTCGCTGGAAGCGTCGTGGGGGATTTCGGCGATCCAGAGGAGGCCCTGGACATTTTCGGAGAGGGTGATGCGCAGCTCGGGGGCGGCGTCGGGTTTGGCGGCGAGGCGGAGGCCTGCGGCGCGGAGTTCGGCATCAAGAGCGAGGCGCACGGCGGCGACCTCGGAGTCGGAGAGCGAGGAAATGTTGCGCACGGCGAGCGTGACCGTTTGGCGAGGGCCGGTGATGGCGACGATTTTTTTGGCCAGTTCGCGGGCGGGGTCCTGCCACGGATTGGGCGGCGGGGTCTGCGACCAGGAGACGCTGGGGACCACGATAAAAAGAAGCAGCAGGAGAAGAATGATAATGATGAACAGAATGAGACGGCGCGTAGCCGGCATGAGAGTGCGCCACCTGCCGAAGTGTCGGGACGAAGAGTCGGGACGCGAGAGGCATGTTAGCACACGGGGAAAGTTGCAGAGTGGGAGAGTTGCAGAGTGACAGAGTTGAAAAACCAAAAGGTGGGAGTGTTAAGGTGACGAAGAGGGATTCGCCGCATGAACCGCAGCGGAAAAGATCCTCGCTCCGCTCGGAATGACGTGAGAGTGAGGGCGCTGGCAGGGTGGCTTCGTCCGCAGTGGCGGACGAGTGCGGCGGCGCCCGGCGCCAGACGGAGCGAAGCCACCCGTCCTTCGCATTCGCTCAGGACAAGCAAGGGGTTTTGCCAGCGGGACAACATCGGTGATTCCTCCAAGTGGCAACCCCGCAGAGCCGGGGTCGCCGCTACAAATGCCGCCCTCCCGACAAAACCCTTCGGGACAGGTTCCGGGCGGCGCTACAAAAGCCTACTGCGGCGGGCGGGGGCTGCCGTTGGGCTTACGCGGCGGATCCTCGTTTTCGTCCGGCGGCGCAACAGCATTTCCGCTGAATGCGGAGCGCAGCACGTCGTTGGCGAAGAAAAATTTCCCGTCGGCCGGCACCATGATCATCTGCAATTTATCGGAGAGCCGCTCGGCGATAATTTTCTGAATGAGCATGGGGTTCTGCTTGAGCACGAGCGCTTCGAGCTTCATGCGCTCGGCATCGGCGGTGGCGGTGACGCGAATGCGGTTGGCCTCGGCTTCCGCGAGGTATTTCCGCTTCTCCAGTTCGGCCTTGCTGTCGATCACCTTGGCTTGCGCGGCCGCGTCGGCGTTTTTCAGCGTGGATTCCTTGCGGGCTTCGGCTTCCAGCCGCGACTGCTCGATCTGCTTTTGCTTGAGCGGCAGGGTGTACTGCATGGCGTCGGATTCGGACTTGGCTTGCAGCACGCGGACCTGCGCGAAGGCTTCGGCTTGCTTCACTTGGCGGACTTTCATGGCTTCGGCTTCGAGTTCGGCGGTGCGCACCTGCTTTAGCTTGATTTCGGTTTCGACGCTGAGGCGCTCGTTCTCCTGTTCTTTCAGCAGCAAGCCCTCGAGGCCGCGGGCGTACTCGACGGGGAGCACGATGTCGCGAAGCATGACTTCCTTCACCAGCACGCCGTCGGCGCCGAGGCGGGTGGAAATGGCGTCGGTGGCGGCCTTGCGGATTTCCTCGCGGCGCGTGGCAAAAACTTCGCGCACGGTGAAATTCGGAATCACCTGGCGGAATACGCTGGCGACCACCGGGGCGACGAGTTCTTCGTCCACCGGCTGCGGAAGATTGGCGTGGATGTAGTCGAGGCGCTTGGGATCGAGCCGATAGCGCACGCTGATCGCCAGGCCGATGGACAAGCCTTCGCGGGCCTGCACCTTCAGGACTTCCGCTTTCTTTTTTGGGTCGTCGGCGCCGGCGGTGGTGAAGACGTGTTCACGCGTGTCGTAGAGCGCGACCGATTCCAGCAGCGGCGGAACCAGGTGCACGCCGGGGTAGAGCGCGCCCGCGCGCGTGCCGGCAAACTGGCTGACGCGCACGCCGGCCATGCCCGTGGGTACCACCACAATGCTCAGGCCAAGCAGGAATGGCAGCCAGGCGATGAGCGCGAGTTTACCCGCCAGACGCAGGCGGACAGCGTGCGGCGGAACCGCGGCAACGCCGGTGCCCGCGGCGAGCAGGCGGCGGTATTGGATGGAAGAAAAAACGTCATAGGCAATCACAGCGATAGCACCGGCGAACAGCCCGAAGCCCGCCGTGAGAAGCAAGTATTTCAACAAAAGCATGGGACCACCCCTTTCCAGGGCATCCGTCAGGACGCCGCCGAGAAAATCGTGGATGAACGTGCCGCCCTAAAGGGCGGCGCTACAGGGGCAACCTGCCGATCGCCCCTACAAACGACCGTGCGCGGCCACCGGAAATTACGCGCAGCGGCGGACGCGCGGCGGGCAGAATGCGAAACATCGCGGCGAGGCCGAGTCGCGCGAGCACGAGCGCGACAGAAAGCGAGGCCAGGGCTGCGGCGATCAGGATTGCGGTCGAGATGAGTGGTGCCATTTCATAGCCTCCGAGTCACGATTCCCAAAATGCCGGCCTAAAGGCCGGCGCTACATAACCGTGGCGACGACGGTGGGCGCGGACTTTGTGGCAGGCGCGGCAGGTGCGGCCGAAGCGTCGCCGAAGATCGCGGCGACTTGCGCACCGCGCTCGGAGTGCAACTCCACGAGGTCGCCGGCGCGGACCAGTTCGAACAGCTCCTCGACATCCGCCTTGTTCATGCGGATGCAACCGTGCGAGGCGCGCTTGCCGATGGAGCGCGGCTCGTTGGTGCCGTGAATGCCGTAGCCGCGCTGGCCGAGTCCGATCCAGCGCGTGCCGAGCGGATTGGACTTGCCCGGGCCAATTACCGTGCCGGGGGCGTAGTAAGTGGGATTGGTGATGCGTTCGCGCACGCGGAACTCGCCGCTAGGGCTGGGGGTTGCCGGGGCGCCGACGGCCACCGGATACACCTTCACGACTTTGCCGTCTTCGATGAGCGCCAGCTTGCGCTCGGGAATGCTGATGACGATCCTGCGCTCGGGACGGGCCTGCGGCCCACTTGCAGGGGTCGCTTTGCTGGATGGACGATCTTGCGCGTGGGCTTCGACCAAGGCGAGCAAAAGAACCGCAGCTACACGCCACATGCCGATGGACAGGTCCGAATGCCGCGAGGGTTTTTCCGGTTGCTGGTTGGCTGTTTCGTTCGTCCGCCGCATCGAAGTTGCCTCCGTCGTTGCTCTCGGCGGAGGTAGTGGCACACGGGGAGCCATAGTTTTGTTATTGATTACAAGGAAGTTAGCTGTGTTTACTGTGAAGCGTCGCGTGTGCCACGGAACACGCTGTGGCGGGGAGAACGCAGCGTGCGAGCGTATGCGTCTATAATGTAGTGGTGAGCGACTGGAGTTGATTGATAGCCTCCAGACCGCGGGAGAAGAGCATGGTGGGTACGGGCTTTCGAATTGGCAGAGTGCTGGGGATCCCGATCCATCTGCACGCGAGCTGGTTTCTTCTGTTCGCGCTCATCACATTCTCCTGGGTGTCGTATTTCACAAGCCAACATCCGCAATGGGCGGTCGAGCAGCATTGGGCGGCGGGCATTCTGAGCAGCTTGCTGTTTTTTGGCTCGGTGCTATTCCACGAACTAGGACACAGCGTGGTGGCCCTGCGGTACAAGATCCCGGTGGTTTCCATCACGCTGTTTGTTTTTGGCGGATTGGCGCGGATCGGACGGGAAGCACGAACGGCCAAGCAGGAGTTCAATATTGCCGTGGCCGGGCCCCTCGCGAGCTACGTGCTGGCGGGCGCGTTCTACCTGGTGGCCCGCGCAGCACCCGACGGCGGGATGATGGAGGCAGTGGCGGCGTGGCTGGCGTTGATTAACTTCGCGCTGGCGACGTTCAACCTGGTGCCGGGATTTCCGCTGGATGGCGGGCGCATCCTGCGCGCCATCGTGTGGCAGGTGACCGGGGACTACACGCGAGCCACGAAGACGGCGTCGGTGGGCGGGCAGTTGATTGCCTATCTGATGATTGTGGTGGGGATTTATTCGGCGCTGACGGATGAATTGCTGGGACGGTTCGACGGAATCTGGTGGGCGTTTATCGGATGGTTCCTGCTGAGCGCGGCGCAGGAAACCTTTGCGCAGGTAGCCATCCGCAACACGCTGGCGGGCGTTCGCGCAGGAGACATCATGAGCCCGGAGCTGCCTACCGTGCCGCGGAGCATTTCCGTGATGGACTATGTGGACGAAATCGTGCGCACCGGGCGGAGGTGCCACCTGGTGCAGGGCGCGGGACAACTGGTTGGACTGATCAGCGTGCATGCGGCGAGCAAGATTCCGCGGGAGGAGTGGACGACCACGTCGGTGCAGGCGGCCATGATCCCGCGCGAGCAGGTGCACGTGACTTCGCCGGAAGAGCCGGTGCTGAACCTGCTCGAACGCATGCAGACGGAAGACATCAACCAGATGCCGGTGGTGGCGGGAGACCGCGTGGTGGGCATGATTTCACGCGATACGATTTTGCGCGTGATTCAGACGCGGATGGAAATGGTCAAGGTGGAGGGGAGTTAGAAGGCAGGGACCAGGGGTCGGGGATCAGGGGTCAGGGAAAAATATGCGGGCCGGCGGAATGCGCCGGCCCTTTGATTTTCTACGAAAAGTCGAGTGCGCTCCCCTACTTAGTGGATTGAGGTTCGGTGAGAGCGGCGGTGGCGGAGGCAGCGGCAGCCGAGCGCTTGGTGGAAGCAAATTCGCCGGCATGGAGAAGAAGCCACCCGAAGGCTTCGGGTCTGGCGAAGACGCCGTGAAGAACCGCCTCGAAGGCCTCGGCTACATCTAATTTGTTGTCATTCTGAATTCCGACTCATTCGCAAGAACAATCCCCCAACGGCGCTTGCGTGTGCGTGTGTCTGGGACTAGACTTTCCGAATCTCATTCCCGTGAAGAGGTGTCCTATGCCTCGTGTGGTTCGATGCGGTCTGATTCAGGCGCACTGCGAATGGTCGCCGGAGAAATTTGCGCTCAAACAGATCAAACAAAAGATGATCGCGAAACACGAAAAGCTGATCGCCGCAGCGGCGAAAAAGAAGGTGCAGATCCTCGGGTTGCAGGAGCTGTTCTACGGGCCGTACTTCTGCGCCGAGCAGCAGACGCGCTGGTACGACTTGACGGAACGCGTGCCGGGCGGGCCGACGGTAACGTTGATGCAGAAGCTGGCCAAGCGCTACAAGATGGCGATGGTCGTGCCGGTGTACGAGCTGGAAATGGCCGGCGTGTTCTACAACACCGCAGCGGTGATCGACGCCGACGGGAAATACCTCGGCAAATATCGCAAGCACCACATCCCGCACGTGCACCCGGGCTTCTGGGAAAAATTTTATTTTACGCCGGGCAATACCGGCTATCCGGTGTTCGAGACGAAGTTCGCGCGCGTCGGCGTGTACATCTGCTACGACCGGCACTTCCCGGAAGGCGCGCGCTGCCTGGGGCTGAATGGGGCGGAAATTGTGTTTAATCCGTCGGCGACGGTGGCCGGGCTGAGCGAATATCTGTGGGAACTCGAGCAGCCAGCGCACGCAGTGGCCAACGGCTACTTCGTGGCGGCCATCAATCGCGTGGGCTATGAGGCGCCGTGGAAGATCGGCGAGTTTTACGGGAAAAGCTATGTGTGTAACCCGCGAGGAAAAATTGTGGCGCAGGCCAGCCGCGACAAAGACGAGCTGGTGGTGGCCGACATTAACCTGGAAGAGATTGACCAGGTCCGCGCCACGTGGCAGTTCTATCGCGACCGCCGGCCAGATTCCTACGGGGAGATTACGCGCACGCAGACGGGCGCAAAAGTGTCCAACGCGGCGAACTAAATCAAATGCAACCGCAGATGAACGCAGATGGGAAAAAACGAAAAGGGAAAATAGAAATTAGAAAATAGGCTGTAAGGACGCATTCTTGCCGTCCATTATTCAACTGCGGCCAACTTTGGTTCCAAAGGACTGACAGATGACGACAAAGGCGCAAACAGAAGCGACTCGCAGTCAAGAAGTGATCCGCAAGCACAAGGAATACTTGTGGCCCGCAGTGACGAATTACTATGCAAAGCCGCTGGTGGCAGACCGCGCTTCGATGCAATACGTGTGGGACCTCGACGGGCGGAAGTATCTGGATTTTTTTGGCGGGATCTTGACCATTTCGGTGGGGCACTCGAACCCGAAGGTGACAAGCAAGATCAAGGCGCAGGTCGATAAGCTGCAGCACACCTCGACGCTTTATCCGAATGAAAACATCGTGGCTCTGGCGGAAAAACTGGCGCAGATTACACCGGGAAAACTGCAAAAGAGTTTTTTCACCAATTCGGGCACGGAAGCGAATGAGGCGGCGATCCTACTGGCGCGAATGGCGTCGAACAGCTACGACATCGTGGCGCTGCGGCACGCGTACTCGGGCGGGTCGATGCTGGCAAAGTCGGTGACGGCGCACGCGCCGTGGCGCAGGGCCGGTGTAATCAGCGTGGGGATTTCGCACGCGATTAATCCGTATTGTTACCGCTGCCCGCTAGGGATGAAATATCCGGACTGCGGCGTGGCGTGCGCGAAAGACGTGGAAAACCTGATCCAGACCGGCACGAGCGGGTCGATCGCCGCGTTCATCGCCGAGCCCATTCAGGGCGTGGGCGGGTTCATCACCCCGCCGCCGGAATATTTCAAAATGGTTTTCAAGATTGTGAAGAATTACGGCGGACTGTTTATCGCTGACGAAGTGCAAACGGGCTTCGGGCGCACGGGGAAAAAATGGTTTGGCATCGAGCAGTGGGAAGTCGAGCCGGACATGATTACGTGCGCGAAAGGAATGGGCAACGGCGTGCCCATCGGCGCGACGATTACAACCGCGGCGCTCGCAGACACGTTCAAGGGGCTGACGATTTCGACATTCGGCGGAAACCCGGTGACGTCGGTGGCGGCGCAAGCGACGATTGAAGTGATCGAAGAAGAACATCTGCTCGACAACGTGGACACCGTGGGGCGCTACTTCCGCGGGAAGCTCGAAGAGTTGCAGCAGAAATATGCGCTGATCGGCGACGTCCGCGGCATGGGGCTGATGCAGGGTCTCGAGCTGGTGAAGGACCGCGCGACCAAAGAACCCGCGGCGGAAGCCACCACGCAGGTAATGGAACGCACACGGGAAAACGGGCTGCTCATCGGCAAGGGCGGGCTGTATGGGAATGTGCTGCGTATTTCGCCGATGCTGAATATCGGCAAGGCAGATGTGGATGAAGCAATCAAGCTCCTCGACAAATCTTTCAGCGAGGTGCGGGTCTAAACACGAAACGCGAATTTCGAAACTCGAAATTCGGTTTGCCGAACATTCATAGGGGGCCAAATGGCGACGGTGGCGACGACAGTGCAGATTTGCAGGAATTTTATTAATGGGAAATGGGTCGAGTCGAAGGCGACGCGGACGAGCGAGCGGCGGAACCCGGCGAATCTGGATGAAGTGGTCGGACTCGTGCCGCTATCGTCGCGCGAGGAAACGCGCGCGGCAATTGCGGCGGCGAAGGCTGCGTTTGCGGAATGGCGCGATACGCCGGCTCCGGTGCGCGGGCGAATCATCGCCAAAGCCGCCATCCTCATGGAGCAGCAGAAAGACGAGCTTGCCCGCATCCTGACGCGCGAAGAGGGAAAGACATTCAAGGACTCGCTGGGCGAAGTGATGAAGTCGGTGAACATTCTGGAGTTCATGGCCGGCGAATCGCGGCGCATCGGCGGCGAAACGGTGCCGAGCGAGCTGCCGAAAAATTTTGCCTACACGATCAAACAGCCGCTGGGCGTGGTGGCGGCGATTACCCCATGGAATTTTCCGGTATCCATTCCGGTGTGGAAGATGGCGCCCGCGCTGGTGGCGGGGAATACCGTGGTGTTCAAGCCAGCCACGCTGACGGCGTTTACCGGCGCGAAGGTGACGGAGATTTTCGAGCAGGCAGGTGTGCCCGCGGGCGTGCTGAACATGGTGGTCGGATCGGGCAGCGAAGTGGGCGACGAACTGCTGCAGCACCCGGACGTGAAAGCGATTTCGTTCACCGGGTCGAACGAAGTGGGCTGCGAGCTGTACGCGCAGGGCGCGCGAAAAATGAAAAAGTGCCAATGCGAAATGGGCGGAAAAAATCCCATTGTGATTCTCGCCGACGCCGATTTGCCGCTGGCGGTGGAGTCCACGGTGTTCGGCGCGTTCGCTTCTACGGGGCAGCGCTGCACGGCGACAAGCCGCGTGGTGGTGGAAGAAAAAGTGGCCGACCAGTTTGTGGCCATGCTGGTGGAGCGCACGAAGAAGTTGAAGACAGGCAACGGGCTCGAGCCAGGCATGGACATGGGGCCGGCGGTGGACGAGTCGCAGTTGAAGACGGACCTGCATTACATCGAGATCGGGAAAAAAGAGGCAAAGCTGCTGCTGGGCGGCGATCGGCTCACCGGACCGGGGTACAACGGCTACTACGTCGCGCCGACGATTTTTGACCACGTCGCGTGGGACAGTACGCTCGCGCAGGACGAAGTCTTTGGGCCGGTGCTGAGCATCATTCGCGTGAAGGATTTCGACGAGGCACTGCGCGTGGCGAATTCGGTGCGTTATGGGCTCTCGAGCTCGATCTACTCGAATGATGCGGCAAAGATTTTTGAGTTTATCGACAAGATCGAGACGGGCATTACGCACGTCAACTCACCGACTGTCGGCGGCGAGGCGCAGCTTCCGTTTGGCGGAATGAAGGCCACCGGCGTGGGACTGCGGGAAATGGGCCGTGTGGCGATTGATTTTTACACCGAACTGAAGACGGTTTACATCGACTACACGGGGCGGAAGCGCGAGTCGAACATTTACTGACAAAAACTTCTTATCCGCAGATGGATGCAGATTTTCGCAGATAGAGAAAAAACAAAGGGACTGATGTCCGCCGCGCACGCGAATGAAAGGACCGGTGCTTCCGAAGCCAATTCAACCGAGTTGGCGGCAATCCGCGGGAGCGCGCTCTACAACGAGGACCTGGCGCCGACGAAGGCCGAAGAGCGGCGGTGGGGCGCGTACGAGTTTGCGGCGTTGTGGATCGGGATGGCCATCTGCATTCCGAGCTACATGCTGGCGTCGAGCCTGATTGCTGGCGGGATGAGCTGGAAGCAGGCTCTGTTCACAATTCTTCTAGGCAACTTGATCGTGCTCGTACCGATGCTGTTGAACTCGCACGCGGGCGCGCAGTACGGAATTCCCTTCCCGGTGTTCGCGCGGTCGGCGTTCGGCGTGCTGGGCGCGAACATTCCGTCCGTGGCGCGGGCTCTGGTGGCATGCGGGTGGTTTGGCATTCAGACATGGATTGGTGGACAAGCGATCCACACGATTCTGCTTTCATTGTGGAACGGCTGGAAAAACGTGCCGGGTGGGATCTGGATCTGCTTTTTTGTTTTCTGGGCGATGAACATGTACGTGGTCATCCGCGGGACAGAATCCATCCGCATCCTAGAGGATTATGGCGCACCGTTCTTGATTGTGATTTCGGTGGCGCTGCTGGCGTGGGCGTACGTGAAAGCAGGCGGGTTCGGGCCAATGTTCACGTCACCAGGAAAATTTGTGACATTTCGCGAGTTCCTGCCGTTCTTCGTAGTGTCGCTGACGGGGATGGTGGGCTTCTGGTCCACGCTGGCGTTGAACATTTGCGACTTCACGCGCTACGCAAAGAGCCAGCGGGCGCACGCGGTGGGGCAGAGCTTGGGCTTGCCGCTGACCATGACGCTGTATTCGTTCATCGGAATTGCCGTCACGTCCATGACCGTGGCGATTTTCGGCGAGGCCATCTGGGACCCGGTGGCGCTGGCTGGAAAGATGGGGTCACCGATTGCAGTGGCCATTGCGCTGGCGGGCGTGGTGGTGGCAACTCTGACGACAAATGTTGCGGCAAATATCGTTTCGCCGGCGAATGCGTTTTCCAACGCGTGGCCGCGAGGCATCAGCTTCCGCACCGGCGGGATCATCACGGGGATTCTAGGCATAGCGATGCAACCGTGGAAATTGCTGGCGAATTACGAAACGTATTTGTACACGTGGCTCGTCGGCTATTCGGGATTTCTCGGGCCGATTGCGGGGATCTTGATTTGCGATTACTACCTTCTGCGGAAAAAACAGCTTTCCGTGGCAGACCTCTACCAGCGCGGCGGCGAGTATGAATTTTCGCGTGGGGTCAATTGGAACGGTCTGGCGGCGCTGGCTGCGGGATGCGGCGCGGCATTCTTGGGGTTGATTTACGAGCCGATGCGTGTGCTCTACAGTTATGCGTGGTTTGTGGGATTTGCGGTGGGGTTCAGCGCGTATTATGCGTTGATGACGATTGTACAGCCGGCGGTGGAGCCGGCGGATTGAAAAGGAGTGAGAGATGGAATTCGGAATCACATTGAAGCCCGACATCAGCGTGGAGCGCGTTGTGGCGCTGGCGCGGCAGGCGGAGGAGTGCGGGTTCGCGTACGGCTGGATGTTCGATTCGCACGTGTTGTGGAAAGAGTGCATGCCGCTGATGACACTGATGGCGGCGAACACGAAACGGATGCGCCTGGGGCCCTGCGTGACGAACCCGGCGGTGCGCGACGTGACCGTGTGCGCCAGCCTGTTTGCCACGATGAACCTGATTTCCGGCGGGCGCATGGAGCTGGGCATCGGGCGCGGCGACAGTTCACGGCGCGTCCTGGGGAAAAAGCCGACCACGCTCGATTACCTGGAAGAATTCGTGCGCGACTTCCGCGATCTGAATGCGGGGCGCACCATCCAGTACGAAGGCAAAGACGCGCGTTTGACCTGGACCAACGGCCATGCGCCACGCGTGTGGGTGGCAGGTTATGGGCCGAAAGCACTTCGGTGCGCGGGACGAATCGGCGATGGCGTGATCCTGCAATTTGCGGACCCGGACTTGATCGCGTGGTGCGTGGGATTCGTGCGCGAGGGCGCGAAAGAAGCGGGGCGCGATTTCAATAAAATTGAAATCATGGCGGCGGCGCCGGTGTGGGTGGATGCCAATCTCGAAAAGTGCCGCGAGCGCGTGCGATGGTTCCCTGCCCTGGTGTCAAACCACGTGATGGATTTGATTTCGAAGTACAAGCCGGAAGAACTGCCGGAAGCGCTCATCTCGTACGTGCGCAACCGCGGCGGGTACGACTATCAGCATCACTGCGAGGTCGGGAGCGACAACGCGAACTTCGTGAGCGACGACGTGGTGGACCGCTTCTGCCTGGTGGGGCCGGTGGAGGCGCACCGGCAGAAGCTGGAAAAATTGCGTGAGGCGGGGGTGACACAGTTCAATATTTATCTCATGTGTGGAGAAGAAGAAAAAACATTAGATATTTACCATCTCGAGGTGATGCCGCATTATCGCACAGCAAGAATGCCCGGCTGAAGCCGGGCGCTACAAAAATGGGCCGCGTCAGGGAGAAGCAAGATGCGATTTGATACGGTGATCAAGAACGGCACGGTGGTGACGGCGGCGGATACCTGCGCGGCGGACGTGGGCATTGCGGGCGACAAGATTTCCGCGATTGCGGCGCAGCTCCCCACGGAGGGCGCGACGAAAATTATTGATGCAAAGGGCTGCTACGTAATGCCCGGCGGAATCGATGTGCACACGCACCTGGACATGCCGTTCGGCGGCACCACCAGTGCGGACGATTTCCAGACGGGCACGATTGCCGCGGCGTTTGGCGGAACGACGACGCTGATCGATTTTGCGATCCAGTACAAGGGCCAAACGCTGCGCACGGCGTTCGAAGCTTGGATGAAAAAAGCCGATGGCAAAGCGGTAACGGATTATGCGTTCCACTGCATCATCACCGACCTGAAAGATGCGCAACTCGAAGAGATGGGCGCGCTGGTGCGCGAGGGCGTGTCCAGTTTCAAGCTGTTCATGGCCTATCCGGGCGTGTTTATGCTGGACGACGCATCGATCTTCAAAGCGATGTCGCAGGCCGCGAAGCACAGCGGGCTGATCTGCATGCACGCGGAAAACGGCGGCGTGATTGACGTGATCGTGCAACGGGCGCTGGCGGAGGGGAAGAAAGCGCCGAAGTATCATGCGCTGACGCGGCCGACCACGGCGGAGGCGGAAGCGACCTCGCGGGCGATTGCGCTGGCGGAGATGGCCGGCGCGCCGGTGTACATCGTGCACCTTTCCTGCAACGACGCGCTGGAGAAAGTGCGCGAGGCGCGCGACCGCGGGCTGCCGGCGTATGCGGAGACGTGCCCGCAGTATCTCTTCCTTTCACTCGAAAACATGGATGCCCCGGGATTCGAGGGCGCGAAGTATGTGTTTACGCCGCCGCTGCGGGAAAAGTGGCACCAGGAAAAACTCTGGCAAGGTCTGGCGAAAGACACGCTGCAAATGGTGTCCACCGACCACTGCCCGTTTTGCTACAAAGAGCAAAAGGAGCTGGGCAAGGATGACTTTACGAAAATTCCAAACGGCGGGCCGGGGATCGAGCACCGGCTCAGCCTGGTGTACACGGGCGGCGTACACGGCGGGAGATTTTCGGTGAACCGGTTCGTGCAACTGGTGTCCACGGGGCCGGCAAAATTGTTCGGGCTGTATCCCCGGAAAGGCACAGTGGCGGTGGGGTCGGACGCAGACGTGATTGTGTTCGATCCAAATTTCGAGCAGACCATCAGCGCGAAGACGCACCACATGCGCGTGGACTATTCGATGTTCGAAGGCATTCGCACGATAGGCGCGCCAAAAGTGGTGCTATCGCGTGGGCGCGTGGTGATCGAGAACAATTTATTCGTGGGGCGCGCCGGCGCGGGACAATTCCTGCGGCGGCAGACGTACACAGGACTCTAAGCGTTCATTTCGCTACACGGAAGTGCGCGCGGCGCTGCGGGCCAAAGTGATCTTCAACAAGGGCGGCGCCAACAGCGTGGTGACCATGACCATGATCACCACGGCGGAGAAAACTTCGTCGCTCACCACTCCGAGTCCCTTCCCAATACTGGCAAAAATCAATCCCACTTCGCCGCGAGGCATCATGCCGATGCCCACGGAAAGCCGGTCCACGCCGCGGCGACAGGCGAGGCCGGATACGACTTTCCCGAGAATGGCCGCCAGAGTGAGAACGGCCGCCAGGAACACGACTTTGAGGTCAGCGAATGTTTCCAGTTTCACCTGCATGCCCATGAGCATGAAAAAAACAGGAACAATCAGCGATTCCAGAGGCGAGAGGAGGTCGCGCAGGGAATGGCCCTTGAACTCCTGCAAAAAAAACTCTTCGAGGACCAGGCCGGCAGCAAATGCGCCGACGATGGGCGCCAACCCGACGAGATTGGCAAGCCAAGAGAAAAGGAATGCCACCCCCATACCGAAGAGGAGCTTACTATTCTCGATGTCCATGCGGGCGACCCGTTTCGCCAAGCGAGGAGCGATCCAGACGCCCAGCCCGATCGCCACGACCAGAAAAGCGGTGGCCTTCAACGTGACCAGTGAAGCGCTCAGCAAACTGATCGTCCCCGTGACGACCAGACCGCTGACGACGGCGAGAATAATCAGGCCCATCACATCATCGATGACCGCAGCGCCCAGGATAATCTTTGCTTCAGTGCGATGAGTTTGTTTCAAATCGCGGAACACGCGTGCGGTGATCCCCACACTGGTCGCCGTAAAGATGGCGCCGATAAAGATGCCCTTTGCCAGGGGAGCGTCCGGAATCAGCATTGCGATCACGCCCAGTCCGAGAAGGAATGGAGCGACGACTCCGATCGAAGCCACCCAGAACGAGATCCAGCCTACCTTCTTCATCTCGTTCAAGCTGGTTTCCAGGCCAACCAAAAAAAGAAGGATAATGACCGCAAGCCGGGAAAGTAGATCCACGAATTGGTAAATCGCCAGCGTTGTGGGGCCTGCCGGACCACTCAGTACCTGGATCAACAATTGGGTGTGGTCATTGTCCGGGAGCAATCGCCGGGCCGCTTCGATCACGCTGATATTGTGGGACACGGCAGCATAGAGAAGCTTGCCAATCGTTTCGCCTTCGCGGAGCACGGTAATCACCGGCTCACGAAAGTAGTAGGCGAGGTTGGCCGCCAGCATTCCGATGAGCAGTTCTCCGAGCACGGCGGGCTGGCCGAGTTTGCGCATCAAGCGCCCGCCAATCGCAGCCCCCATGCCAATCAGCACTAGCGCAATCAGGATGGGCGCAACTGGGTCTTCATGGCCCAGCGCGGCTGTGTCCTGAACGGAGCGCAGAAATGAGACGTCGAGGATTGCCGCTAGTGATTTCGAAATTACGCCGAATGACGTCTGCATTTCCGGTGTTCCCTGTTGCTCTCGCGGCCATCCAATCATCTGCAATGCGACGAGGGCCCGCCCGGGCATTTTATGAGGAAAGACAAACCTCTCCTAGCATTTTCGGCTGCGCGAAGCAGGGGGCAAAGATGATAGGATTTTCGCGCGGAAGGGTGGTACATTCCTGCGCAGCCCGATGAAGAAGAGAGGCGAACCATGCCGCGATTGTTAATCATCGACGATGAAGAGGCGATGCGGAGCCTGCTGCGCGAGGGCTTGCAAGTCGGCTACGAGATTATTGACACGGGAGACCCGGTGGAAGCCCTGGCGCTGGCGCTGGAACACAAACCCGATGCCATTCTTCTGGATTTGGCGCTGGCGGAGTTTTCCGGCTTCGAGCTGTGCCAAACTTTCTGTTCCTTGAGCGCAACCCAGCGGGTGCCCATTTTTGTCATCACCGGCAAGCCCGCGGCAGAATACAAGGACTTCTGTCTGAACCTGGGGGCCACGGAGTACATTGAAAAACCGGTGGACTTTGCCCGGCTTCGGGCGCTGCTGGAAACCCAGTTGAAAACCAAACCGGTGGAGCGGCGCAAGGAAGCGCGTATTCGAATTTCGATCACACTGAAGCTCAAAGGCGTCGACGTGAGCGGAAAGGCGTTCGCGATCTTGACGGCGACCGAGAATGCCAGCGCGACCGGGTTTCTGGCCAGTTGCGCCGTGCCGCTTGAAAACGATGCCGAAGTGGATGTGTTCCTGTACGCCAAGAGCGAGCGGTTCGCGGGACGCGCCCGGGTGGTGCGCATTGAGTGGCGCGATTCGCCGCGCCAGCGCTATGGATTCCAGTTTGTCCAAAAGCCGAGCGACTGGATCCTGGAATAAAGCAGAAAGAGGAGACCGCGGCGCTTCAGCCGTTCTGCACACGCAGCATTCCCCCGCACGCAACCCCGTTTTCATTCGCAGCGAGAAAGTGGCAATTCGCCTTCCGCCGGGTACCCTTTCGTAGGCATCCACTTCAATTCGTGGGATTGCGGGGGAACTTCAGGTACGGAAGACGCACTCCATTCACGAAGACTAGATCAGCACGAATCGCGGCGGGCGCTTGAAAGCCGGTGCTGCCGCCGTCGGACACAAAGTCGTCCTGTTCAACTCCATCGCCGCTAATGCCGAGCGCGCCGACCAGCACATTATTGCGATAGAGCGGCACGCTGCCGGGGAAGAAGACAATTCCGTTTTGGTTGGGACTTGCGGGCTGCGAGCCGTTCGTGCATGGGTTGGCGGTGTCCAGAGCCAGGAGCCCGAAGAAAGGGCCTGCGGCGGAACCGTCGATACCCGGCGGATAAAAGGGCTGTGCTCCAAAGCTGATGGTGCGGTTGGTGACGGCTGTGCCAAGGGGCACGCCAGGAAGATCGGCGGGAAGCATCGCGGAGCTGCTGAAATAAACCAGGTTGCGTGCCTTCGCCACGGCCACGTCGATACTAAATACGGTCGTATCCGGCATGCGGTGCAGGGCCAGGATGGTGCCGTCGAGATCCGTCACAGCGATTGCCATCCGCGTGCGCGAACCCAGCGGAAGACGGATCACGGCGCGTGTGATCTGCGCGGTCGCAACACTTTGATCCACAATCAGCTTTACTTCCGCGGCAGTCAGGCCGCCGATCAGGCCGTTCTGCGGCGCGACCAGGTCGCCCTCTGGAAACACTCCAGTGGATGGGTTGGGGCCCACAACATAAGCCCCGGCCGCCGTGCCCGCGCTGACGCCGGCGGGACGCGTGGTTTGATTCACAAACGGAAGTGAAATGCCATCAACGACCACCACGCCGGGCGCCGCCGGTGAAGGCCCGAATCCTGCGCCAGTGGCTCCGGAGAAGGCTGCGAACTCGGATACGTCGGCGGAGGAGCCCACCACGCCAACGCCGCCCACCAGCCGCCCTTGTTTGAAGAGCGGCACGCCACCGGGATTCACTGCGGTGGAATCGCTGTCGGTGAGGTCCGCTTTTCCCGTGATGATGCCGAGGCCCAAAGATGTGCCGTTGACGGAGCGCGCCGGGGGCACCGCTTGTCCAGCGATGAAACTTGTGTTTAGCGGGCAGCCGCGGTTGGTGTTCTCAATTCCGTAAAGCGCGGCGTTGGGCGCGAAGGAAATTCCGGGCGGGAAATGCACGCCGCTGATGTAGCGCACGGTGCGCGAAGAGAGTGGCGCCTGATCGTTGCTGAAGAAAGCACCCGTGCGCGCCAGCGCCACGGCCAGCTCATCCGCGCTCACGCTTGCGCCAAAGTTCCCAGTCGCCGTGGCTGGCGCACCGGTCTTGCGGAAGAGTGCCAGAATATTTCCGAGCCGGTCGGTTACCGCAATCACTAGAGGAGTATTCACGGATTGCGCCGCTTGCGTTACGACGCTCTGCACTTCCGCAATCGTAAGCGGCGCCGGTGCAGAGAGGCTTGCAGGCAACGCTACCGGCGTGGACGCAGGCGTGGTGCTTCCCCCGCCGCAAGAAACGATGAGCGAAAGCCAGGCACACAGGAAGAAGCAGAGAAATAGCCGTGAGGCCACCGGGCGGAGGCAGCGCGTTCGTGCAGTTTCGCTCACTGTGTGCCCATGCTGTGTTGGTATCACATGGGACGACGGTGCTCAAGCGGCTTTGTGAGCACATATGACTAAATAATCCATTGCCCGAGGTCAGGCGGCGTGTTAGCAAAAAGAGTGAAGGAGTGTCTTTTGCAGCCACGACGCACGCAAATGAGGCGGGGCGCCAGCGCATGACTCTGTTTGCAAATAGAGGCGGACGAAGGGCTATCGTTCTGTGCGTGCTCTGCGCGGGAGCGTGCCTGTCTGTTCTGGCGTCCCCTCAACGCAATCAGCGCCTGCCGCGCGGCCCTGCGGATAACACTGCGTCGGTTCAGGGAATCGTGCAGGACGCAACGGGGCGCCGATTGCCCGGCGCCGAGGTGAAACTCGAGAGCCGGACGAACCACCATCTCTGGATCACGGTGAGCGATGCAGAAGGCATTTTCCGTTTTGCGCGCGTCACGCCCGGACAATACACGCTGCAGATTGCCTGGGATGATCTTGTCCCTCCGTATCATGAAGAAATTGTGATTCGTGGCCGCGAAGACCATGTTTTGAATCTGAAGCTGACTGCGGTTGTACCTTCCCTTTCGGCTCCTAAGCGGGTGCCCTCTGAAGTTTCCGGCCCAGAGCTTCAGGCGCGCTCCCTGAAGCGCAGATCGAACGCGCCCGCGGAAGGCGAGGCTGCTGCGCCACTTCCTGCAAGTGAAAATGTCTTTGTGCCTTTCTCGAACCGTTGGGACGTTCGCGAGCCAGCATGGGACCGCTACGGCACCCGCGGGCCTTTTCCGTATACAAAGGACCGTGCGCTCGATCCCTACAACCGGAACCGGTTCAAAGGCGACTACCCCATTTTCGGCCAGCGCGTTTTCTTGAATCTCCAAGTCGCAAGCGACACGTTTACCGCAGGCCGGCGGCTGCCGATTACGAGCAATGTGAGCGCCGCGAGGCCCGGCAGCGAAGAGTTCTTCGGTCGCGGAGGACAGTTCTTTCTGACACAGAATCTCCGCGTGACTCTGGATCTCTTCCGTGGCGACGCTGCGTTTCGCCCCTTTGACGTGCGCATCCGCATCACTCCTGCGGCCAACATCAATTATTTGCATACGCAGGAAAACAACATCGTGAACGTGGATGTCCGCAAAGGCACGAACCGCACGGATGCCCACTTCGGCTTGCAGGAGGCGTTTCTGGAAGCAAAACTCGCCGACCTCAGCCGGAACTTCGACTTTGTTTCCGTCCGCGCGGGCATCCAGCCGTTTAACAGCGATTTCCGCGGCTTCCTTTTTGTGGAAGAGCAACCCGGTCTGCGCGCGTTCGGAAATCTATTCAGCAACCGGTGGCAGTACAACCTGGCCTATTTTTACTTGCTCGAAAAAGATACGAATAGCGGGTTAAACACTTTTCATGCGCGGGACCAGCAGGTGGCCGTGGCCAGCCTGTACATCCAGGATTTCATCCGGCCGGGCTACACGACTCAATTCAGCGTCCACCTCAACAAAGATGACGGTCGCAAGCACTTCGATGACAACGGCTTCCTCGTGCGGCCTGCGCCCGCTGGCGCCGTCGCTTCACGCAACCTTAGCGTAGCCTATCTCGGATGGACGGGCAGCGGGCATTTCGGCCGCATGAACCTGTCGCATGCTTTTTACCAGGCGCTGGGCCGTGACGAATTGAACGCCATCGCCGGGCGCCGCGTGACCGTCAATGCGCAAATGGCGGCCGCGGAGCTTTCGGTGGATCGCGACTGGCTGCGACTGCGAGGCTCCGTCTTTTGGGCTTCTGGCGATGCGCAGCCGCGCGACGGCCGTGCGCGGGGATTTGACACCATTGTGGATGCGCCCGCGTTTGCCGGCGGAATTTTCAGCCTGTGGAACAGTCAAGCCATCCGGCTCACCGGCACGGGTGTGGCGCTGGTCGGACCAAACAGTTTGCTGCCCAGCCTGCGGCCAAACAAAGAGGAAGGGAAAGCCAATTTTGTCAATCCGGGCATCCTGGTGTTGAATGCCGGTGCCGACGCGGAAATCACGCCCAAGCTGCGCGGCATCCTGAATGTGAACTACCTGCGGTTTGACCGCACCGAGCCGCTCGAGTTGCTGCTCTTTCAGTCGCCGGTGCGGCATTCTATTGGCACCGACGCCAGTATCGGATTTCAGTATCGCCCGCCTCTGACGGAGAATATGGTGGTCACGTTCGGCGGCGCAGCGCTGATCCCCGGTCAGGGCTTTGCGGACATTTACTCGCGAAAGACACTGTTCAGCACTTTTTTGAATTTGCGGTTCCTGTTCTGAAGCGCATCATGCAAGATGTATGCTCGAAACATGAGCCGAACGAATCTCCACATGCGAAATTCCATTCTGGCTCTGCTGGCGCTGCTCTGTGCTGGTGCGCTGGCCGTTTCCCGAGCGCCGTCTGCTTTTTCGCAGTCGCAGCGGCAGCCGGGAATGTGGGACCAATCGCAAGAGGAAGCGGATCGCAAGAGCGCCGGCTGCAGGGATTGCCACACGCAGACCGATGAGCCGACCATGCACTCCAGTACCGCGCTGCGCCTCGGATGCGTGGACTGCCACGGTGGCCGCCCCGATGTTCGTCGAAACGCGGCAGCCGCGCCCGGGTCGGCGGACTACGAGCGCAGCAAGAAGGAAGCGCATCCACGAGCACGCAAGCCGGAACTGTTCCCCGACGCTGCCAACCCGGTGCGCGCCTACACCGCCTGGCTCGAAGAAAGCGCGGAGTACATTCGATTTGTGAACCCCGGCGATTTGCGTGTTGCCAGTGAGACGTGCGGCCAAAGTGGCTGCCACGCTTCTGAAGTTCGCGCCGTGCAGACCAGCTTGATGACTCACGGCGGCGTGTTGTGGGGAGCTGCGCTGTACAACAACGGCTCCATCCCCATCAAAAACGCGCTGTTCGGCGAAAGTTACTCGGCGGATGGCATGCCGCAAACAATCCGCACTTCGCCTGCTCCGACTCCTGCGGAAACTAAATTCAAGGGAATTCTCGCGCAGCTATTGCCGCTTCCCCGCTGGGAAACTTCGCAGCCGGGCAATGTGCTGCGTGTGTTCGAACGCGGCGGGCGTCCTCGGGCCGAGCTCGGCAACCCCGGGCGCGAAGAAGAGCCGGGCCGGCCGGATGTGCGCGTCAGCGATCGCGGGTTCGGCACGTTGCTGCGCACCGATCCGGTTGTGCTCGGCGCGCAGAAGACGCGGCTCCACGATCCGTTGCTCTCTTTGCCGGGAACCAACGATCAACCTGGCGATTTTCGCGGCAGTGGATGCACGGCGTGCCACGTGGTCTACGCCAATGATCGCTCCGCAGACCATTCTGGCCCCTACGCCAAGTACGGCCACGGCGGGCACAGTGCCTCGCTCGACCCGACGATTCTGCGCGGCCAGCCGGGGCATCCCATCCAACACCGCTTCACGCGCGCGATTCCTTCGAGCCAGTGCATGGTGTGCCATGTCCATCCGGGCACGAACATGCTTACAACGTATTTCGGCTACACGTGGTGGGACAATGAAGTGGATGGTCGGCCCATGTATCCTGCTGAACAGCGCAACCCCTCGGAGGAGGAGCGCTATCGAGTGGCTGTCCGCAATCCGGAAGGCGCGGCCGCGCGCGGGCTGTGGTCGGATCCAAAATTTCTCGACAAAGTTGGCGCGCCAGAAATCAACGGCCAACTCAAGCACACACAATTTGCGGACTTTCACAGTCACGGCTGGATCTACCGTGCGGTGTTCAAGCGCGACCGCAAAGGCAACCTTCTGGACGCGGAGGGCAAGCGCGTGGCGTTTGACGACCCTCAGCGTTGGCAGAAGGCCGTGCACTTGAAGGACATTCACCTCGAGCGCGGGATGCACTGCGTAGACTGCCACTTTGCGCAAGACAACCACGGAACCGGAAAGCTGTATGCCGAGCCGCGTGCGGCGATTGAGATTGATTGCAAGGACTGCCACGGCAGTGTTACGCAGCGCGCCACTCTGGCCTCGAGCGGCCCAGCGGCGCCTGCCGGCGGCACGCATCTCGAAGCGCTGCGCACGCCGTGGGGCGAGCGGCAATTTGAATGGCGCGGCGACAAACTGATCCAGCGGTCCATGCTGGACCGCGCCGTGCAATGGGAAGTTGTGCAGGTGCTGGACACGATTACTCCCGGAAATCCGCACTACAACGAAGCTTCCTATCGGGCGAAGACGATTCGCCGGGATGGCACGTGGGGACCCACAAGCGGTGCCGCGCTGGCCCACGCTGATGCGCAAATGACTTGTTATGCATGCCACACCTCCTGGACTCCCAATTGTTACGGGTGCCATCTTTCCATGCAGGCCAATCGCAAAATGCCTATGCAGCACAATGAAGGGCTCACCACGCGCAACTGGACCAGCTACAACTTCCAGGTGCTCCGCGACGACGGCTACATGCTCGGCGTGGATGGAACGGTGACCGGGAACCGCGTCGCGCCGGTGCGCTCTTCGTGCGCCGTGCTGGTCAGCTCGCAAAACCAGAACCGGGAGTGGCTCTACTACCAGCAGCAGACGGTTTCCGCGGAAGGCTTCAGCGGGCAGGCGTTCAGCTCCTTTGTGCCGCATACGGTGCGCGCGCGAGAAACGCGCAGCTGCACGGATTGTCACCTCTCCGCGACGGGAGACAACAACGCATGGATGGCGCAGCTCCTGCTCCAGGGCACAAACTTCACGAACTTCCTGGGACGCTTTGTGTATGCTGCAGCGGGCAAAGGCGGTATCGAAGCGGTTGCGGTGGCCGAACGCGATGAGCCGGCGGCTGTCTTCGGCAGCGATCTCCACCGGCTGGCGTTTCCAGAAAATTTCAGGAAGTTCACCGCAAGCGGAGGCAGACTCACCCTTGGGCACCACCACCCGGCGGACAATGCTCTCGATGTGCAGCTCCGCGGAGAATATCTCTATGCGGCACTCGGGACAGGCGGATTTCGCGCCTACGACGTGGCCAACATTGAAAACAAAGGTTTCTCCGAACGCATCGTCACCGCTCCGGTTTCTCCCCTGGGCCAGCGACTCTACGTGAAAACAAAGTTTGCCACGGCGGTCGGCAGCCCCTCGACGCTGGCGATTGATCCCGCGCGCAGCCGCCGGCCGGAAAACGAAGAACAACCCATCCATCCGATGTACGCGTTTCTGTACGTGACCGACCTCTACGAGGGCCTGGTCGTGATCGGCGATGCCGACCCGAAAAGCAAAACACCGGGCGTGACCACCTTGCTCGACGGCAATCCGGCCAACAATTTTCTCAAGCGTGCGCTTGCTTTCAATCCAGAGGGCAAACTGGATGGTGCGCGCCGCATCACTTTCGCGGGCACGTTTGCCTACATCTTGTGCAATCGCGGGCTGGTCGTGGTCGACCTCGACAATCCGCTCGCGCCGCGAATTACCGCAGAAATCGGCGCGCCGCAACTGCAAGAGCCGCGCGGCGTGGCTGTGCAGTTCCGCTATGCTTTCGTTGTGGACCGCGAAGGCATGAAAGTGTTTGACGCGACGGATTTGAGCCACCCGCGACGCGTCGACGGGGCTACCGTGACTCTGGCGGATGCGCGCAATATCTACCTGGCGCGCACATACGCGTACGTCGCCGGCGGGAAGCAGGGCCTGGTGATTGTGGATATTGAGCGGCCGGAGCATCCTGCGATTGACCAGGTATTCGGCGCACAGGCCGGGCTGGACGATACAGTGGACGTGAAAATCGGGATGACCAACGCCAGCCTGTTTGCTTACGTGGCCGACGGGCACAATGGACTGCGCGTGGTGCAGCTGATTTCTCCGGAAAGCGTGCCGGGACACTACGGCTTCAGCCCGCGGCCGAGCCCCCGCCTGATTGCGACGTTCCCCACAAAGGAACCTCTCCTTGCGGTGAGCGAAGGAATCGACCGCGACCGCGCGGTGGACGAGCGCGGCAACCAGCTCGCCGTTTTTGGCCGGCGCGGTGCGCGCCCTTTCAATCGCGCAGAGATGGAGCGCTTCTATCTCCGCGACGGAAAAGTTTACATCGTGTCCGATCCGCCGCCGTCACGCTCTGCCAGTGCGCGCAGATAGCCATCGGCCACTTCATGCTTTCCAAATTTTAGAAAACTTATTTCGTTTTCCGGTTGGGAAGGATTTCCTCGAGAGTAAACTTTCCGGAAACCTCGCGCTCTTTTCCCCACGCATGGTACACATGGCAGGAAGAGCAGCGGTGATCGGCCGCTTCGCCGGAGTGATGACATTGCTGGCAGGTGGTGATTGGCGGCAGCAGGACGTCCCGCGTCTCCACACTGTTGGCCGCCGGGTGGCAAGCGTCGCAGCGCAGCATGCGGTGTGGCACGTGACTGAATCGCGCATGCGGCATCCACACGCGTGTGATTGCTGGAGCGGCTACTTCCGGCACGCCTGTTGTACCCGGCCTCATCGTGTGGCACTCCGCGCAGGTTTTACGCCACAGTAGAGTTTCCGCTAGCGCAAGCTCGCGCTGCACCCATTCGACCGCCGTGCGCGGGGCCGGCAGGACTTTGTCGGTAGGAAGCCGGGCCACTCTGCCCGCGGGCCGGGAAATTTCCTCCGGATGCATTGCAATGTATTCCTGTAATTTCTTTTCGACGAATGTTCGGACAATTTCCGGTTTGTCGTGCGGCACTTGTTCAGGAACGCGCGCGTCAAACTCCAGCAAGTGGCAAGCCGCGCAGGTCCGCGCGTACGTCGGAGGCTGCATGTAGGCGCCGGCCCGTTCGCGTGGAGTTTCTTTTTGCGAGGCCGGCAATTTGCGAAGCTCGGGTTGGCCGTAACTCCATGGCTGTTCGACGCCTTCCTGACGGTGGCAATCGCCGCACACCATCTGCACAGGGCCTTTCGGTCCTTTGAGGCCTGCCTTCAGATGGACCTTGTGATTCAGCCGGAGTGAACCCGGATCCCTTGCGGGCGGTCGCAGCGCAGCAAATTCCGGATGAACGGCATTCCACGAAACGACGGAGCGCGCGTATCGAGATTCGCCCGCCCGGGTCTTCAGGTCAGCATGGCACTGCGCGCATTTCGCGTCGGCCACATCCACGAGTTGCACCAAGCCTTCGTGCTCCACGTGGCAGGCGGCGCATTCGGGAGTGAAGAGCTGCGCCGGTTGGTGCGGCGGCCCGTCGTGACACGCGCTACACGCGGCGTCCTTGACGTGCCGGTTGAAAAATCCCACGGTGCTCGAATGGCACACGTCGCACTGTTCGCCCAGCACTTCATGCGCACGGGAAAGCGGGCCGGCACTGTACACGCCGTTGCGGCCAAAAACGGTAATTCCCAGCACCCAGAGAAGTGCGATGGCGGGTGCGCCGACGGAGAGCCAAAACCTCCACCGGCGGAAGGGATGCGGACTCTTCAGGTAGTCCAAGTTGATCCGCTGGGATAGAGATTTTGCGCTGCGTTCGCCGCGTGCCACGCGCTCCTCCGCCTAATAACGTAACGCCATCACCGCGTGTACTGCGCTCAGCAACAAGAGCGCGTACGAAAGCGGGATGTGAATCAGCAACCAGCCGTGCAGGAGGTGATGGAGCTTCTCCTGCCGTTCCAACTGGCGCGCTTCCTCGCAAATACTTTCCAGGTCGTTCACCATATCCTTCAGCTCCGGCGGCGCCATGGTCCGCAATTGCTGAAAACGATTGCGGGCCTGCGCCGGTACGCTGAGCAAGTGCGTTGCGCCGCGCGGTCCCTCGAGGAAAAGCTTCACCTCGAGTTCGTAGAACGTGCGCAGGCTGTCCGACACCGGCGGCGCGGGCTGAATCAAGAGCGCGGTTTCGGCCTGGTTCGCCGTCACACCCATGGCCTCCAGCTTGGCGGCCATGGCCATCAAATCCGCCATGGCGTCTCCAGATTTTTCCATCTGCAACGGCGCATTCTCTGGCCGGTTGGCTGGGGTGTTGATGATGAGCTCCGCTTCTTTGCAAAGCTGCTGCCGCACGGAATCAATCTGCTCGAAAACGGTTTCCATCTGCACCTGCTGGGTCATCATCCGCGGCAAGTAGTGCTGGAGAGCGGCGCCAAAAATGCCGCTGACCGTCACGATGACCATAAGCACCATGAGCGCTGAACTGAGCGTTCCACCCATCGAAAATCCGGCGTGAAAAAGCACGAGCGGCACGCTCAGAAGTCCCAGCCAAAGATGTCCGCGCATCCACGTCTGCGCCCTGCCAATGCGCCACACCGGAAATCGCTTGCGCAAACCCAGCAGCGCCGCAAAAAGCATGAGTCCAAGACCCGCAATGCCGTAGAGCAGTCCCGGCAGGCTGCCCCCCTTCGGGCCGAGCGGCGAAAGCCGGGAATAGGGCACGTAGGCGGCGGAGGAAATGAGCAAAATCGCCCCGCTGATGATCCTCCAGCGTCGATGGGATTGGTCAAGCAGCACCGTGTCGCCTCGGCCTCACGTGTGATGGTTCACTCATATTTCCTGCGACGCGAAAAACTTTCTTGGGTCCACGCGGTGCGCGGCATCGTGCGGGCAGGCATAGACGCAGTTGGGTTCACTGTGCTCGGTGCACAGGTCGCACGTCGTAGCCTTCATGCGCACCTCGGCTTTCGTGATGGCCGCCTGCGGCGCCGACTCACCGCTGAATGCGTGCATGTTGATATTGCCGTAAGGACAGTTCTTGGCGCACAGCCCACAGCCGATGCACCAATCCTCAATAATGATTTCGAGCGAATTGCGCCGCCGGATAGAGCCCACCGGGCAGCCCACCATGCACAGCGGGTCGCTGCACTGCCGGCAAGAAGTTGCCACCAGAAACTGCTCGTAGCGGATTCCCTCGCGAATCAGGCGGGTGACGCCATCGTGCGAATCCGCGCAGGCCTGCACGCAAGCATCGCAGCGCGTGCACTTATGAAGATCCAGCACGAGCAGGCTCTGCGCTTCCATCAAACCGCCGGCCAGGAATTCATTCAAGGGCATTTCCTGCATCACGGAGACGCGCACCAGGTTCTGCTCCTGGCGGTCCTGGGCCAGCCGCTCCAGACGGCTGCGCACGTCCGGATACTTTTGCAGCATTAGGTGAAAGTCGCGCTCTGCAATGCGCACCACTTCGACGTGGTCCAGCGCGGTGCAATTCGCGGTGCGCACGGCGCCGCTCAACAGGCCGATTTCGCCGAAACAGTTCCCTCGCTGCAGGTAAGACAGGACCAGCTCGCCTCCGGGGAATTTCTGGGAAATCTTGACGAAGCCGATGCGGATCACGTACAGGCTGTCGGCCACCTCGCCCTGGCGGAAGATCGCCTGGCCCGGTTCGAAGCGCTGCAGTTCGACGCGCGTGCGCAGGTGTTCGATAAACTCGTCGCTCAAATCCGCAAACACGGGCACGTTGCGCAAATGCGTGCCGAGCGCGCGCTCGCGGTAGGCTTCCTCCTGCTGTTTGCGAAATGCGGCGTTGCGGCGCAGCATGTCCAGCACGTTGCGCAGCATTTCCAGCACCACCAGGTCCGTGGCCGCGCGCACCGTGGCGGAGCGCGGGTAAAAACTCAGGCAGGTCATCTCCCCGAACAGGTCGCCCTCGCGCAATTCGGCGATCGGACTGTCGTAGCTCAAATCCACCGGCGCATCGATGGGGATCGACCTTCGCGTGCCTTCTTCCTCGCGGCGATCCTCCTCGCGCGGCGCCAGGCGGCTTTTCAAGCGGCTCAGGAATCCAGTCACGCCGCCTTCCGTTTTCACATGGGCGATGGGCGTGGAAATAAACACTTCCGCGCGTCCTTCGAGGATAAAGAAAGCGGTGGAACCGTACTCTCCCTCGCGGCAGATCACTTCCCCGCGGCGGAATCTGCGCCGCACAACCGCGCCCACATTTTTCTGGAGCAAGGCAGGGGAAATGCCCTTGAACATCGGGAGGGTAAGTAATTCTTCCGCGGAGACAGGCTCGCCAGCGGTGAGCTCGATGCCGTAACTCTTGGGAGCTTCTTTGGGTTTCTCGTGGCTCATCGCGCCCGTTTTCGCACTCTACCGTACCATCAAGGCTTTGTCTAATGAGAGTGGTGGTGCATGTAGCAAAACGAATACACGCTGGAATCGCGCGATTGACGCCCGGCGGAGACGACGGATATGCTCAAACATTGTTCTGCCGAGATTTGTCACTGAACATGAACCGTCGCCCCACAGTCGCTGCGTCTTCCATCAAGTGCCGGTGTGCGTGTGCGTCGTTGGGGTTGATGCTCTTTGCCGCAAACCTGATGCTGGTGCCTGTCCGTGCCCAGAATATTTCCGCCGGAACGCGCCCTGCCGCTCAAGCGGCGCAGACCGCTCAGCCCGCTGCAGCGCAGTACACCGGTCCGGGTTCATGCAGCTCGTCAAGTTGTCACGGAAGCGTGCAGCCGCGGACGGAGGCCCGCGTGCTCCAAAACGAGTACAGCACGTGGGTGGTTCGCGATCGCCACGCGAAAGCTTTCGAGGTGCTGAGCGGCGACGTTGCTCAGCGCATGGCGCGCATCCTGAAGCTTTCCAAGGCAGAAGAGGCGCCGAAGTGCCTGGCCTGCCACGCGCTTGCCGTACCCGTGGAAAAACAGGCGCGCACGTTCAGCGTGCGTGACGGCGTTAGTTGCGAAAACTGCCACGGCCCGGCCTCCGCGTGGCTGGGGCCGCACACCACGCGCGGCTGGACGCATGCACAATCCGTCTCCGCGGGAATGTTTGACTCGAAGGATTTGATCCGGCGCACCGAAAAATGCCTCTCCTGTCATTTAGGCACCGCCGAACAGTTTGTAGATCATGAAATGCTCGCTGCCGGTCACCCGGATCTTTATTTCGAATTGGCAGCGTTTACGGCGACGATGCCCGCCCATTGGAAGGAGCCGCTCACCGAGGACCCCTGGCGAGAAGTTCGGGCGTGGAGTGTTGGCCAGGCCGTGCAAATGCGCGAAGCGCTCGAACAACTTACGCGGCGCGCCGAGCGGGGACCTTGGCCGGAATTCGCGGAAATGCAGTGTTATGCCTGCCACCACGCGCTGACCACGCCGGAACAAAGCTGGCGGCAGCAGCGAGGATACGCCGGACGTCGCGCGGGCGACCCGCCGTGGAATGCCTCGCGCTTTGTTGTATTGCGTGCTTGGGCACGCATGGCAAACCCAGAGACATCTCGGCAACTCGAAGAAGCCGTCAATCGCATTGCGGAACTCACCAGCCGGATGGATGCGGACCGCAAAGCCGTAGCAAATGCGGCGCACGCCGCTTCAGCAGCAGCGGACGCACTGGCGCGACAAGCCAACGGCATGAAATTCAATTCGGAAATGGTTCTGCGCCTGCAGAAACTCATTTGCGCAGATGGCGAATACGTGGCGCAAAACGGAGAACGCGCGGCCGAGCAGGCGGCCATGGCACTCGATTCAATTTTTACGGCCTACGCGCGCAACGCGCATCCGCAAAATGAAAAGGCCGTGCGCGAGGCCATCGAAGTGCTCTTTCAACAAGTGCAGAACCCGTCTGCCTTTCGTCCTCAGTCCTTTTCCGCACAGATGAGCCGCGTGAATGCCCTGCTCGGCGGCTCTTGAGTTGTCAGAAAGTTGGATCAGCACTTGAAGGCCAGTCAAAATGCGGGCACAAACCCGCCCTCCTACAAACATTCTGCAACAGCCCCCCCGCCTCTATGTGCTGTGGATGATGTGCCCGGGGCGAGAGTCGAACTCGCACGTCCTTTGTAGGACTGGGGATTTTAAGTCGGGAGGAGGCCTAAACCGATCAAGTTCGCAAGTGACTCAAAAACAAGGGAAATCAAGCAAGGTGAGCGAGATGAGGCGCCGAGGGCATTTAATCTGGAGTATTCAGGAATGCTCTCGGCGCTTCTGACTTTGGGCACAAATTGGGCACACCAGTCATTTGGCTTTCAAGATTGGGGTGGCGGGAAGGCCAGGCTGCGGCGGCCCCAAGCAGCGATGATGTGCGTGCCCGCGTGGCCAGCCAGTGCCTGCGCGGCTTGCTCGGTGGAAGTAATGATGCACTCCTCGCCGCCCTTTTCGATGAAGTCAATCGCCGCTTCGATTTTCGGGCCCATCGAGCCGGGCGGGAATTCTCCCGCGGCCAGGTGTGCGCGGGCCTCGGCTACGGTGAGTGTGCCGAGCCATTGCTGGCCGGGTTGACGGTAACGGATGGCCACCTGGTCGACCGAGGTGACGATGATTAGCTTGCTCGCGCGAATCTGCGTGGCCAGCAGACCGGAGGCGCGGTCTTTGTCAATCACGCCTTCCACCCCAAGCAGCGAGTTCCCTTCCCAGGCGACGGGAATCCCGCCGCCACCGCAGGCCACCACGACCGCGCCGCTATCCACAAGATCGGAAATAGCGTTCTTTTCCAGGACGTCGAGCGGATGCGGAGACGGCACCACCCGCCGGAACCGCCCCTTCTCAATTTCACGGAGAATCCAGTGCGGCTTGTCCCGGCGCAGGCCCTCGGTGTCCGCGGCGGAGTAGAAGGAGCCAACGGGCTTGGTGGGGTTGGCGAACTCCGAGTCGTTTCGGTCCACCAGAACTTGCGTGATGATGCAGGCGACGTCACGGCGGATGTTTTCGCGACGGAACAGCGCGGTGGCCAGCCGTTGAATCATATAGCCCATGCCGCCCTGCGAATCGGCAACGCAGGTGTCCAGAGGAAGCGGCGGCACCCGCCGCTCGCCTTCCTCCACGCGAATCAGAATATTGCCGATCTGCGGGCCGTTGCCATGCGTGATGACCACGTGGTGTCCGGCACGAATGACGGGCAAAAGGTGCTCGAGCGTTTCCGCGGTGTGCGCGAACTGCTGGGGGATGGTGCCCGGCTCGCCGGGCAGGGTGATGGCATTGCCGCCGAGAGCGATAACCAGCGTTTCAAGCATAAGCAGCGACTCTCCTGTCTTTTCGGTGTCTATCTCCCAGCGTCGCGCCGGATGCGTTCCGCAACGGCCGCCAGGTTCGGAGGGATCGGCGCAGGCCGCTCGACGGCGCGCGAAGCGGCGGGGACATCTTTCAATCCGGTGCCGGTGACGAGCAAGACGACGCGCTCATTGCGATCCACCATTCGCTGTTCGAGAGTGGCGTGCAGCCCGGCCAGCACCGCGGCTCCCGCCGGCTCGGCGAAGACGCCGGTCAAGCGCGCGAGATCGGCAATGGCCCGGATGATCGCGTCGTCGGAAACGGCCACGCCGCCGCCACCCGAGGCGCGGATCGCACGCAGGCACTGCAGTGCATTTCGCGGCGCTTGCACGGTGAGGCTGTCGGCTACACTGGCGGCGTTCGTAACGGGCGTGATGGTGTCCGCTGCAGAATGTAAGGCAAGAACGATTGCAGCCGAGCCTTCGGGCTGAACAGCGATCAGTCGCGGCACGCTCCGGATGAGCCCGCAGCGCTTGAGATCGGCGAAACCCTTCGCGATTCCGGCGAGGACCACGCCGTCGCCGGTGGGCACGAGCACGACGTCGGGACACTCCGGCGCGAGGTCGGCAGCGATCTCGAGCGCTGCCGTCTTTTTCCCTTCGATGGTGAAGGGGTTGAGCGCCGTGTTGCGGTTGTACCAGCCAAACTCGCGGCAGGCGGCGAGGCACAACTCGAAAGCGGCATCATAAGTGCCTTGCACCGGCAAAACCTGCGCGCCGTAGCTGAGCATCTGGACGAGCTTGGTTTCCGGCGTGGTGGCGGGAACAAAGACAACCGCGTGAACGCCGCAGGCGGCGGCCACACAAGCGAGAGCCGTCGCGGCATTGCCTGTGGAGGCAGCAGCCACGGTCTGACAGCCATACTCGCGCGCTTTAGCGACGACGAGAAGCGAAGCGCGATCTTTCGTCGAGCCGCTGGGGTTGCGCGTGTCGTCTTTCACCCAGAGATGCGGCATGTCCAGCGCGCGACGCAAGCAGGGCACTTCGAGAAGCGGCGTGCCTCCCACCGGAAGCGGCGGAAGAAATTCCGCCGAAGGGATGGGAAGAAAAGCACTGAGAAACTCTGCGCTGGAGGCGGGCGCGGCGGGCCAGCGCGAGGGCAACGCGTCGAGCACGACTTCGAGCACGCCGCGGATCACGCCGCCGGGCTTTTGCTGGCGCGCGCACGCCGGGCACACCAGCTGCACCTCTTCCTCCCGGTACGAAGTCCCGCACTCGGTGCAGCGAAAATGAAAGTTGCTCATGCGTTCCAATCTAAAAACGCCGACCTCTGCTTCTACATCGTCAGAGCCATCAAGGCCTTCTGAACGTGGAGGCGGTTCTCGGCCTCGTCGTAAACAACCGAGTGCGGCCCGTCAATGACTTCGTCGGTCACCTCGCGGCCGCGGTCGGCCGGCAGCGGATGCATATAGAGGATGTGTTTCTTGCCGAGCGCCATGTGCTTCGTGTCACAGCGCCAGGTTGGATACTTTTCGATGAGGCTCAACCCTGCAGTCTTGTCCTGCGTGGTAACGAGCGGTCCCCAGGACTTGGGGATTACGACGTCTGCATTTTCGAAAGCGTCTTCGAAACGATGCGTGATTTCGAACTTGGTCCCTGCCGCTCGCGCGTTGGCGCGGGCTTGCTCTTCGATTGCGGGCATCAGCTTGAACTCTGGCGGGTAGGTCAGTGTCACGTCGAGACCGAAGCGCGGCATCATCAGGATCAGGCTCTGCGGCACGGAGAGCGGACGCACATAGTTGGGCGCGCTGGTCCAGGCCACGCCGAGCTTGAGCCCGCGGGTCTTGCCGAACTTTTCGCGGATGGTCAGGTAGTCGGCCAGAATCTGGCAGGGATGGTAGATGTCGCACTGCATGTTGAGGACGGGGACGCCGGCGTTGGCGGCGACTTCGCGCAGGTAGGCGTTGCCCTCGCCATAGGCGCAGTGGCGGATGGCGATGCCTTCGCCATAACGCGAAAGAACTTTGGCGGTGTCGCGCGCGTTTTCGCCGTGGCTGATCTGCATTTTGTCGGGCGAAAGAAAAATGGCGTGGCCGCCGAGCTGGGTCATGCCCGTCTCAAAGGAATTGCGCGTGCGAGTGGAGGCGTCGAAGAAAATCATGTAGAGCGTCTTGCCGGCGAGAAGCGGCGTGGCGCGGCCTTCCTTCTTGGCCACTTTCAGGTCGGCGGCAAGCGTAAAGAGCATCTCCAACTCTTCCAGCGACCAGTCCTGCTCCGTAATGAAGTGCCTGCCCCTTAACCTGGTGTCCATGCATCAGTCTCCGTTTGTTACTGTGGCCGCTGCTAGCAACTCATCCTTGCGAGCGGCGAGGATTTCGGGAATCAGGCTATAGACCGCCGTGGCGCGAACGAGATCTTCGACAGAGATCCATTCCCGTGTGGTATGGGCAAGTTCCTCCAAGCCCGGCGCGAAGCCCACTGTCGGAATTCCGAGGCGGCCCATGCTGGCCACACCATTGGTGGAAAACGACCAGCGCGAAATTGCCGGCGGGCGCCCGAGCACGGTTTCCACGGCGCGCGCCACGCCAGCGACGAGCGGGTGGTCTTCGCGCAGCACCCAGGTGGGATAGTACTTCTCCTGCTGCGCGCGCTCCCCGCGCCAACTGGCGGCGTCGTACGACAGAAGCGCCACTTCAGCATCGCCGAGGTGGGGCAGCGAGCGCAGCTCGTTCATTGCGCTTTCCAGCGTCTCGCCGGCGGTCAGCCTCCGGTCGAGGTAGATGCGCGCGCTATCCGGCACGGCATTGAGCGAGGGTGAAGTACACTCGATGAACGAAACGACCACGGAGCCCTTTCCGAGAAAGTCATCGTGCCGCAAACGGCCGTGCAGGGATTCGATGTCGGACACGATGGGCGTCATCTTATACACAGCGTTGACGCCCAGATCACAGTGGGCACCGTGCGCCGACTTTCCGCGCGTAGTGATGGTGGCTTCCATGCGCCCGCGATGACCGCGATAGACGTTGAGGTCGGTGGGCTCGCCGAGAATCACCACGTGCGGCCGGATGCCTTCCTTTTCAATCAGGTGCAGGAGGCAGTAGCCGTCGCAGTCCTCCTCCATCACCGAAGCGCTGAGGTACAGCGTGACGTCTGCGGGCAAGCCGCGTTCGCGCAGAATCTTTGCGGCGTAGGCCATGCAGGAGATGGCCGGAAGCTCGTCCACTGCTCCGCGGCCCCAAATTTTGCCGTCCTCAAACTTTCCCAGAAAGGGATCGTGCTTCCATGCCGCCGGATCGCCCACACCGACGCAGTCGATGTGACCGTCCATCAAGATTTTGAGCGGGCCATTGCCGATGCGCGCCACCACGTTGCCGAGGCGGTCGAAAAACACCTCGTCGAAGCCGAGCTTTTCGTATTCGCGGCGTACGCGAGCGCAGCGCTCGCCTTCCTTGCCACTCTCCGCGGGGATGGCGATCATCTCGCGCAAGAAAGTGACGATCTCGCTCCGGTACTTTTGCGCTGCCTCAAGAGATGCCTTGCCCACTTCCGTCATTCCGTTCCTCCCGGTTTGTTCATGCTGAGGCGCGATTTCTGATTTGGGATAGCACGCCGGTCTCTCGATTGAAGGCTGCGATTTGCGCATCCCAGCGCGGCAGTTCTGCGACAAGGTCTTCCCAAAAGGCAGGGCTCCACAGGGAATTCAGCTCCTCAACCGTCTTTCCCTGTTGCTCGACCCAGGTGAAATACTTCAGGTTGTGGAGAGCCTTGCGATCGAGATAGTCCAACTCCTTCATGTGATCCGTGGTTGCGCCGGCCAGGAAGCGCTCGAAATCGAGGGCGGCCTGGCGCTCGGAGTACGCCCCGCGCTCGGTGGTGAGTTCCAACAGGCGCGTGCGGTAGAGTTCGACCGAGTCGGTAAAGGTCGCCAGGAGCGTGTCGTTGTGGTCCAACTCGAAGTAGCGGGCTGTTTTGATCGCGGTGAGCAGGTTGCAGATGCTGGAGATGCCCAGCAAGGGCAGACTGGCGATGACCGCGCTGCTCACTCCGCGACGCGCCAGTTCGGCGTGTCCGGCCGGCTCATTGAACAGGCGGAGCAAGCGCATGCACGCTTCATCGTCGATGGCCGAGACTACGTCGGTGGCGTGCACGTTGTGAATCCACGGCACGTGTTTGTCGCCGATGCCTTCGATGCGGTGCGCGCCAAAGCCGGCGAGCAGCAGCGTGGGACATTGCAAGGCTTCAGCGGCAGTGATGCGGCATCCCGGAAACTGACGCTTGAGGTAGTCGCCGGCGGCGAGGGTTCCCGCCGAACCCGTGGCGCCGACCCATCCCGCGAGGCGGTCCCGAGGCCCGGCGATGCGGCGGAAAACCGATTCGGCAGCCGGGCCGGTGACACCGAAGTGCCAGAGGTAATTGCCGAACTCTTTGAACTGGTTGAAGATCACCGCCTCCGGCCGGGTCTTGCGGATTTCCCAACACGCATCGAAAATTTCCTTCACGTTGCTCTCGCTGCCTGGTGTGGCGATGATTTCCGCGCCCATACTTTCCAGCCAGCGGAAGCGCTCGCGACTCATTCCCTCCGGTAGAATCGCCACCGCCTGGCAGCCGAGCAAAGCGCTGTCGAATACGCCGCCACGGCAGTAGTTGCCGGTGGAAGGCCACACGGCGCGCTGGGTGGTAGGGTCGAACTCGCCCGAAACGAGGCGCGGCACCAAACAGCCAAAGGCCGCTCCCACTTTGTGCGCGCCGGTGGGGAAATGCTTGCCGACAAGCCCGACGATCCGCGCGGGCACACCCGTCAACTCCGAAGGAATCTCGACCGCGTTCACAGCGGAGAATCCGCCAGTTTTCGCGTCGTTGTGCCACGTGATGCGAAAAAGATTGAGCGGATCCACGGCCTGCATATCCACGCCACGCAGCGCGGCGACGACGGCAGGATCAATCGCGCTGGGGTCGCGCATTTCGGCGAAAGTGGGGATCAAAATGTTTCGCTCGCGGCAGCGCTCAACCGCGCGGCGGCGAACATCTTCTTTGTTCGACGGGGACAACTGGATGCTCCTTTCGGGCGTACAGGCTGGAAGCCTGTGCTACGAACCCAGGAATTGCGTGCCGCATTTCAAAGCGGCGAAACGTTGGCACAGGCCCGGCGTCAGTTCGCGGGCGCGGGCGGCAAGCTCCGCCGGATCCACAGTGCGGTGGCTGAAATCTTCGAGTAGCACGCGCCCGCGTGCGATAGTGTGCCGGACGGGCGACTCGCTGGCACCAAAGATGAGATGACTCATCAGATTCTCCGGCCCGACCGGCGTGGGCGGCTGGGCGTCCACGACGATGACGTCCGCAGGAGCGCCGGGCGCCAGCTCACCCAGCAGCGGCTCGTCAAAGAATCGCCGCGCCACCTTCACGTTGTTGAACAGAAGCTCGGGTATCGCTCCGGAAGCGGAGTCGGCGTGCCGAGCGCGGTGCGCTAGAAACGCTGAGCGCAAAGCGCGCAGCATCGCCGACGACATGCCGTCGGTGCCGAGCCCAATCTCGCAGCCCAGCCTTGCCGCGTTCGCGGCGTCGAGCTGGCCGACGCCGTTGTTCGAGTTCGATTCGGGATTATGCACCAACACGGCGCCGTGCTTAGCGATGTTGGTATATTCGGTGGAGTCCAAGTGGATACCGTGGGCCAGCAAGCAAAGCTCATCGAGCAATCCAAAGCGCTCCAAACGCTCAACAGGACCGAGGCCAGATGCCCGGCGCGATTCTTCCACATCCAGCGGGGCTTCGGCGGCATGGATGTGGCAGCCCGCTCGCGGCGGCCGGCGCTCCGCGACTTCCGCAAGGGTCGAGTCGCGAAGAGTGAAGCTGGCGTGCAAGCCGACGACGCCACGAACGCGCGCGTGGCTGCTGTGCTGCTGTATGAATCGCAGATTTTCTTCGATCCCGGCACGCGCCTGGTCATGTCCGTTGCGATCCGTCACCTCGTAACACAACACCGCCGAAAGCCCGCAGGTATCTACCACATCGGCGATCACGTCGAGACTGCCCGCGAGACAGCCGGGCGAAGAGTGGTGGTCAAAAACCGTGGTGCAGCCCCAGCGGATGCAGTCCGCAACCGAAAGCTGCGCGGAAAGGCGGACGGATTCGGGGTCGAGCGCGCGGTCCAGTCTCCACCACAGCCGATCCAGGATTTCCGCAAAATTGGTCAACGGCGCTCCCGGATCGAGCCCGCTCGCAAGTGCGGAATAGAAATGATGGTGAAGGTTGATCAGGCCCGGCAAAATCAAGCCGCCGCGCGCGTCGAGAAAGCGGGCGCCAGGGTAGGCACGCCGCAGTTCAGTCTCCAGTCCCACGGCAAGGATTCGCTCGCCGCGCCAGACCACCGCGCCACCGGCAATCATTTGAGGCTGGACGGCGCAGGACGACGAGAAGCCTGCAACGACGACGCCGTTTCCGAGCAGCACCGTTTCGCTCATGGCAACCTCTCCACACAATCTGCGTGTGGATCGGGGTTAACCATGTTGGGGGAATCCGAGTTGAAAATGGATTCCCACACCGTTTTCATCCGCCAGAGCAGCGCGGTATCGAAAGCAATGTCTTCGGAATCCCTCAATCGTCCTTCGCAAACTTCGAGCGGTTCCCACTGGAGGTCAAGATGGAAACCCGCGCCGCAGAGCGTTGCGCGGTTGCGCTCAAGTTCAGGCGCAAGAAAGTACTCTGAACCACCCAGGCGTGCGCGCAGTGTGTTGTTCTGGCGGCAGAATCCATCCCGTGCGGATGCTGAGATGAAATCTTCGAGGCTGAGAAACACGCGCTCTTTGAGCTGGAATGGCGCGCCCTGCTCCGGGCAATAGACATCGCAGTTCGAGCACTCGTTGCAGAGGCCGTCGAGCACCGCCAGCTGGTGCGTTACGCGGATGGCAAATCCTTTTCCCGGAGCTCGCACGAGAGGTCCTCCGCTGCGCAGCCGGAGGAGTTCCGTGGGCGTCTCCACTGGACTGGCATTGTAGGCGAAGATGGCGCCGTTGGGGCAGGCGGAGATGCAGAGATCGCAGTTGATGCAGTCGTAGAGGTGCAGAGTTCGGGCGATGCGGCGCGGTTCTTTCGTGTTGGACAGCGCATGGTAGCGCGCTTCGCTGGCCAACGTGGGGACAATGTCGCGCCCGTTGAGGCGTCCCGCGACGCGTGTCCCCTGCAGAACGATTTCTTCGGCGTCGAGACCCGCCGCGCGCGCGGCTTCGCGCAGGGCGCAGGGAAGATCGTCCGGATGCTCCGCGGCAAGGGCTGTGAGACGAAGCCTCTCGCACTGCCAGAGATGATCACCTCCCTGCACCGACCGCAGAGTCTCTGCCACCGCTTCCGCGCCATGTCCGTGCGCTACGAGCACGAAGGCTTCGCGGTTTGAGACGCCGCAGCGGCGCATTTCGTCCGCCAATGCGTCCAGGTAGCGCGGCAGTCGCCCGTAGCCGCCCTGGCGCAGAAGATCGGTGCACGTAGTAACCGGCACCATCCCGCAAGCCACAGCCGCAGGAAAATTCTTGCGCTCGATTCCTGCGGAGAACGACACGGGAAAATCAAATCCAATGTCCTCGCAAAATCGCTGCATCAGATTCATGGCAATCACGTGCAGTGGCTGGCCGGAGAGGTACATGTACGGGTCCGCATGGGTGGGAAAAAACTCCGGATTGTTGGCCACCACCAGCGTGTTAGTGAACTTGGCGCCCACGGTTAAACCGCAGTTTTCCGCGACGCGGTGCAGGCGGCGCAACATCTCCAGTGCGTCGTGGTACTGAAGGTCCTTCTCAAATGCTTCGCGGCAGAGCGTGAGGTGGTGATACCCGAGCCGGTCGATCAGCAATTCGCGCACCGCTTCGAATCCCAGTAGGGTGGGATTGAACTTGATGATGATGTGCAGGCCGAGTTGTTCCAGCAGGTAGCGGACGATGGCTTCGATCTCATCGGCCGGGCAGCCGTGAAACGTGGAGAGAGTGACGCAGTTCGAGATCGAGGAAGGCAATTCGAGTTCGCGGAATTCCTGGAGATCGCCGGTGAGCTGGCCGCGCAACACCTCATAGTGCGCAACCGGCTTTTGCATCGCGCGGAGAAATCCCGTCACTTTGTCCGAACGGATTCCTGCGAGGTCGTAGCCCACGCTGATGTCATACACGGTATCGCCACTGCTTTCGAAGCCGAGGGCGTCGTCGAAGGCGCCGAAGCATTTCGTAGCCTGGAGGACCTCAATCAGAAAAACTGCTTTGGCGTACTCCGCGGTGGATTCAGGGACGCTCAGTTCCTGGGACCATTCGACGTTGTAGCCGACATTTGGAATATGGATGCAGGGACGCGGAATCGCGAGGCAATCGTTCACCTGCACGGTCTTCAGTTCGATAATGCGGCCGCCGGCCAGCCAGGAAAGGACGATGTTCTGGGCCAGTTGCGTGTGCGGGCCCGCGGCGGGGCCGACCGGCGTCGAGGCGCGGCTTGAAGCGTGGCGCGCGCTGAAGTCCAGATCCTTCCGCGGGAAAAACCAATTGCGTACGGGCAGACCGAAGATGGCACGGCTGTGTTCGAATTCGCGGCGCATGAGGCGCAGCAGATCAAGAAACGGGACTGGGCTAAGCCCGGCCATTAGACGTTGCACCGCGCCTTCCTGCGCGATTTCGGGAGTGACGGCGCGGCAGCGGCTGCGTCGTCCATCGGAAGATTGAAGCGGCGGATGCCATCGTACGCGTACAAAGCAGCCGCGACCGCGCCGGCCGTAGGGACGAGGCCGATTTCTCCAACGCCTTTCGCGCCGTAGCCGCCGACTTCGTCGGGAACTTCGATCAGAATGACGTCAATTTCCGGCGTGTCCTTAGCCTTGAGAATGCCCAGATCGCGCAGCAGCAAAGAATCCAGCCGCCCATCGGTGCACGGAAAATCTTCGGACAAGGCATAGCCCAGCCCCATGTGCACCGCGCCTTCGATCTGTCCCGCGCAGAGCAACGGGTTGATGGCGTGTCCCACGTCGTGTGCAGCCACCACGCGCTGGATGCGGCCGTCCTCGCCGAGAATCACCACTTGCGTCGCGTAGCTGAAGGTCATGTGGGTGCGGGGATTTTCGATGTTCGCGCCGGGCTTGGTAGTGAAGTCGCAGATAAATTCGTCGCAGTATTCGCGGCCGGCGATTTTTTCGAGGGAATGCTGCTGGAGGTCGGCGGCCAGTCGGCGAGCGGCCCGCTGCCCCGCAGCGGCGCTGAGGGCGGTGGCCCGCGACGCTGTGGTCATCCCGCAAAGCACGGCGAGATCGCTCCGCGTGCGGACCTGCATGCGTTCCGGATCGATGCCGGTTTCCTCACTTACGACTTGGCGGATGATGGTGAATAGCCCCTGGCCCATTTCGGTGTAGCCGGTGAGAATTTCCAGCCGGCCTCCGTCGAGAACGCGGATCAACATGCGGCCGGTGTCGTCCATTCCGTTTCCGATACCGGTGTTCTTGATGCCACAGGCGATGCCGGCCACCTTCGCGTTCTTGTAGATTCCCTTAACAGCTTCCAGCGTCTGCCGGATGGCGCATCCGGAGGTCATGATCTGGCCGGTAGCAAAGCGGTCGCCGGGGGAGAGGATATTGCGTTCGCGAATGTCGTAGCCATCGATGCCGACTTTTTCAGCGAGCAATTCGAGCATGCCCTCGATGGCGAACGAAGCCTGGTTGGCGCCGAAGCCGCGCATGGCGCCGCTGGGCGGGTTGTTCGTGTAAACGGCCTTCGCTTCGATGTCCACGTTGGGCACGCGGTAGGGCCCGCACGAATGGCCGGCAGCTCGCTCGAGCACTTTGCCGCCGACAGATGCGTAGGCGCCGGTGTCCCCGACGATGCGCGCTCGCACAGCAAGCAGGCGGCCCTCGGCATCGGCGCCGACGGTGTAACGCAGGGTGATGGGGTGGCGCTTGGGATGGATGCGCAGAGACTCTTCGCGGCTGAGCACGATTTTCACCGGCCGGCGCAGGAGATGCGCCGCAAGCGCAGTGTGCGCCTGAATGGAAAGATCTTCTTTGCCGCCAAAGGCCCCGCCGCTGGAGGCCAGCTCGACTTCCACCTGTTCGAGCGTGAGGCCCAGCACGGCGGCGATTTGTTTTTGATCGTCGTGGACGCCCTGGCCCTGCGAGTAAACTTTCAGCCTGTCTCCGTCGGGAAGTGCGAGACACGCTTCGGGCTCGAGGAATGCGTGTTCGACACGCTGCGTGACAAAGGTCTGCTCCAGCACGTGCGCTGATGCGGCCAGGGCGGCGTCCACATCGCCGCGGGCAAAGGCGGAAACTTCGAGCACGTTGCCCGACTCGTGAACCCGCGGCGCGCCCGGCTCGAGCGCCGCGATGGGATCCGTCACCGGCTGGAGCACCTCGTACTCCACCATCACCCGCGCCGCTGCGTTGCGAGCGTGGAAGGAAGAGTCGGCTACGACCAGGGCGAGTACATCGCCCACGCAACGGGTGGTTTCGTGAGGCGCCACAAACACAGGCCAGTCATTCACGATCAGCCCGACGTGGCGCGACCCGGGAATATCCTCCGCCATGAATACGCGCACGACTCCTCGCATGGCCAGCGCCGCGGCGGTGTCGATGCGCAGCACCTTTGCGCGCGGGTGCGCGCTAAGCACAGGCGCACCGTGCAGCATTCCGTCCACACACAGATCCGCAACGAATGGCTTCTCGCCGAGCGCGAGCTCCTGGCCGCGGTAGCGTGCGGCGTGATCGCCCACGCCGTGGCCGCCGTTGTTTCGAGAAAATGCCGGCGTGCGGCTCAAGCCGAACTCTTCACCAAAAAAATGCGGATGGCGCGGAGCGTTGCTCACGAATTGCCCGTCGTTTGCCTTCGCTTCACCGGCAGTCTGAATCGCGTCGATGATGCGGCCGTAGCCCGTGCAACGGCAAAGGTGACCGGAGAGCGCAGCGGTCACAGCCTCGCGGTCATGAGCGCATCCCTGCTCCAGCAACGAACACGCGCGCACGAGGATGCCCGGCGTGCAATAGCCGCACTGGATGGCTCCTTCCTGGACGAACGCTTGAGCAAGCAGATTGCGCGTCTTTTCTGGAATGCCTTCGAGGGTAACCACCTCGCGGCCCTCCATCTGTTCCGGTTTACGCAGGCAGGAAAGCACAGGACGTCCATCCACCAGGATCGCGCAGCAACCGCAGTAGCCTTGCGGCGCACAGCCATCTTTGGCAGAGGTGATGCCGCACTTCTCTCTCAACACTTCAAGAAAGTGCATCCCCGGCTCGTACGACACCGTGGACTTCTTTCCGTTCAGTTTGAAAGTGACCTCCGGCATGCCGCTCCTCAATGGGAAAGTCTGTGGGCCCCCGCCAAATTAGAAATCGGCTAACGAGACGTTTGCCGGGCCAGCGAGAGGCAGTCCTCCCTGTGGAAATATTCAGCACGACGCAGGCCAAACAGGAGTGACAACAACCTCTTTCTGTTGAAGCGGTTAGGCAACTCTCCCTGGAATTCACCATTACGCCGGCCTCGCCCGCCCACGCTGTCTGCGCGAACTGCCCCACCCGGACCAGCCGGAATCTGCCGGGTGAATTGCCTGCCAAGATGGGTGTTCTATCTCGTCAGAAAGTGCAGCGCGTCATTCGAAAGCTAGGACGGATATGGCCGCACTGTCGCTGTGCAGATTGAAGCGGGGAGCGAGAAGGGAACCTTGAAAAGTTTAAGTGCCCGGGGCGAGAGTCGAACTCGCACGTCCTTTGTAGGACTGGGGATTTTAAGTCCCCTGCGTCTGCCATTCCGCCACCCGGGCGTTTATCCTGGACTAAAACTTACCACGAGACGCGTGTGCCCGCATGGAGCGCGTGCAAATTGTGCCTTGGAAGAAAAAACAAGCGATGCGCAGACCTATCCGCCGCCTGACGGTGCGCACTCGGTCATGCTTCTGGCCGATTTTCGTTTTTCGTTTTTCGCTTTTCGCTTTACGTCAGCCGTCGTCCCAGGGCGCGGGCGACAAAACGCAGGCGGTCGGCCCAGGGCAAACGGCCGAGATTGGTACGCACCACTCCGCGCGTGAAAAACGTCTTCCGCGAATAATCAATTTCCACTTCGACCACCACGGGACGTCCGGAAGCGGTGATGGCGCGCGCCTGCTGCAAGACATTCTCAACATCGGCGTCGCACGGCAACCTAAGAAAATCGACGCCGCAGCCGCGAGCAATCGCGGCGAGGTCGAACTCGTGAAGTTCGCTGCACGTTTTCTGCGCCAGTGCGGTTTCCTGGAACTGCGCGATTTGCGCCAACTCGCGGTCGCGAAGAACGAGCACCATGACGGGCAATCCGAGATGCGACGCAGTGAGCATTTCGAGGCCGGTCATCAGAAACGCGCCGTCGCCGGCGAGAGCTGCGACTGGCCGCTCGGGACACGCCAGCGCCGCACCCAGCGCGCCGGGAACCGAGTAGCCCATGCAGGAATAGTCCACCGGAGCAAGGAACGAGCGAGCGCGGTCGAGTCGCAGGCATTCCATGGCTAGAAATGTTCCGTTGCCACTATCCGACGTGTAGATGGCATCCGGCCCGAGAACTGTCTGCAAAGTTTTCAGCAAGTGCGGCGGGGAGACACGCTTGCTGCCGGCCTGCGATGCCCAGTCGGACCAGATGTCCGCGTGACCCGCGCGGATCTCCTGGCGCAGCTCGGAGCTGGAGGATTTTTGCGGAAGGTCGCTGAGAAGAACAGAAACAAATGCCGCGGCGTCAGCGCTAATGGCCAATTCCGCCGGAAAATTCTTTCCGAGCACGGAGGGATCAACGTCCGCGTGCACCAGCGGGCCGGGCGGCTTCAGCCCATAGCTGCCGGTGCCGACTTCGGAAAAGCGGCAGCCGATGGCCAATGTGAGGTCGCAGCCCGCGGCGATGTTTCGCACGAAGGGTGGCGCAGCGTCGCCGAAGCCGCACCACAGCCACAGCGGATGGTTTTCAGGAAACACGCCTTTGCCCTGAATGGTGGTGGCCACGGGCGCTTCGAGGCGCTCGGCAAGAGCAACAAGGTCCGCGCCCGCGCCGGCCGCTCCGAGTCCGAGATAAAGCAGCGGGCGGCGAGATGACGCGAGCAGCGCGCGAAGACGCTCGAGTTCCTTCGGCTCCGGAGATTTCGGGGCGGGAGTGCTTTCCGCAGGCGCGTCGAGCGAAACGTCGTGGCGAAAGAGGTAGAGGTTGACAGGAATCTCGACGAAGACCGGCCCGGCAGGCGCGGTGCGAGCCAGTCGGCAGGCGCGGCGGATTATCGGATAGATTTCCGAGCCGTGCGCGGCGCGAAATTGCGCTTTGGTCACCGGGCGCGCGATGGCCATCTGATCCACATCGTGCAACTGGTACGACATCTTGGAATCCGTGCGGATGCCACAGGCCAGGACAAGCATGGGGATGCCGTCGAGAAAGGCTTCCGCGATACCCGAGAGCGCGTGGGTGAGCCCGGCGCCGGGAACGACGTTGGCGACGCCCAGTTTCGCCGACGAGCGCGAAACTCCGTCGGCCATGAAGCTGGCGCTCTGCTCGTCGGTGACGAGGATAGCGCGCACGTGTTCGGCGCGGCCCAGCGAATCGTACAGCTCAATATTGTGCGTGCCGGGAATGCCGAAGGTAAAAGGAACGCCCTCGTCCTCGAGCGCGCGGACCACGATGTCGCCGCCGGTCATTTTGCTCACAGGGTGCTAACCTCCTCGCGAATTTTTTCGGCCACGCGGTCGGCCAGCGACATGATGGTCAGATACGGATTGATCTCCACGGAGTTGGGAAACAGGCTCGCGTCGGCCACGCGCAGCCAGGGAACGCCGTGGACGCGGCCGAAAGAGTCGGTGACGGAGTTTGCGGCCGTGCGGCCCATCGCGCAGCCGCCTTGTAGATGCGCGGAAGTCACGGTGACCTTGCCGAGTTGGAAGTGAGCCTCTTCGGCGATGCGGTCGAGCCGCGCGGCGTCTTGTGCCTCGACCGTCGGAGGCTCCGCCATCGGCAGATGAACGCGGCGCGCGCCCGCCGCAAAGAATATCCGCGCCGAGGCTACCGCGCCACGCACCAGCGCGCGGGTGACCTCTGGCGTGAAGTGATAGTGCACCACGGGCCGCCCGGCGCCATCAATGGTCACGCGGTTTGAGTCCACGACGTGATCGCAGGCCAGCACAAGAATCATCTGCAGCCGTGGGAAAGCGCGCATGAAGGAACTGTGCGCATCGCCGAAACCCGCCAAACTTTTGGCGGTGATAAACGGAAAATACATGCAAGTTTCGAGCAGAAAGTGCTCGCTCTCCGTGAACTGGTCCAGATAAAAACTTTTCGGGTGGCCGACAAAGTTGGTGATGGGCCGGTCGTGTTCGGCAACGACGATGAGCGCGGGATGCGCCGTGAAGCCGTGGCCCAGGCGCGGCAGGCTGCGGCCGAATCCGGAGCGGAGTAGCAGCGCAGGCGAGTTCACTGCGCCAGCGGAAACAACGACCATTTTTGCGGAGATGGAATAATCGCCGGGTTCCCACGAGGAAGGCTCGCCCTTGGCACCGTCGGGCTTGGCGGAAACGCGGACAAACAGTTTTTTTTCTGCGAGCCGCAGCACCTCGCAGCGCGTAATGACCTCGACGCCGTTGCGCTCGGCCTGCGGAAGTTGCACGCGGTCGGTGCCCTGCTTGGCCTGGTTGGGACAGCCCAGATTGCACAGGCTCGAGCCGCGACACCCCTTCACGTTGACCGGAAACTGTCCCACTTGCCAGCCAAGCCGCCGGCACCCCGCGACAAACAGGCGATTGTTTTCGTTGATGAGGTCATCTTCAATCAGATGAACATTGTTCTGCATCTTGAATTTCTGCGCGCGCCGCTCGATTTCGTCGAGCGTGAGGCCGGGAATATTCCAGTTGCGCAGGACGCGCTCGGGCGGAAGCAGCGAAGTGCCGGTGTAAACGACGGTGGAGCCGCCATAGGTGCTGCCGAAAGCCAGCGTCATGGTGGAGTCGGCGGTGAGGAAACCGCCGCCTTCTTCGTATAGGACGCGGCCATCTCAAATTCGCGGCCCGTGAATTCCTCGTCGCGCAGCTTGGGGCCTTTTTCGAGTACGGCAATGCGCAAGCCTTGCTTGCACAGTAAAGAGAGCTCCTGCGCGACCGTGCCGCCGCCTGCTCCGGAACCGATAATGACGATGTCGTAGGCGAGCTCCTTCATCGCCGCGCCTCCCATCCGCGTGGATTCGCCGCGTAGCCAATGGTCGCCACAGCCTCCGGTCGTCCGTAATAGCCGAGCAGCACCAGCGTGCGCAGGCCCCAGAAACCGCTGCGGATGAGTTGCACCGGATGATTTTCCAGGCTGGAAAGAAATCGCGCGCGCTGCGCGGGCTGGAGCAAAACAAAGCGGTTGCCAAAGCGAAACACCGGCAGCCAATCAATCGCGCGAATAAAGAGTTGCAGGCGGCGCTGAAGCGTAGGCGGGCGGTCGCCAAGAGCGGCGTCGGTCAGCTTATCGAAATCGGCCCAGGCCATTTCATCCAGGGAGACCGCTTCCGGCACGATGGTGCAGGCGATCGCGCGAACCAGCGGACGGAACGCGGAGAGCGCGGGCAGCGAAAAATTGCTCGGCGAATTTTCATGCGATGGCATGGAGTCGGCAAGGTCTCGGACAGACTGGAAAGCCTGTCCTACAAAGACGCTCAGGGCTCGACGGCGTTGCTGTAGCTTCCGATGAACACCATGATGTCGGAAGCTTCGAGCATGTTTTTTGCGCGATAGCGAATCGAATGTGAGTCCGTGCGCTCGAAGCCCGGCAGGTAAGTGAGCAGCTCGGCCTGCGTGTAATGCTTGAAGCTGACGTCCACGGTGACCGGCGCCTGCATTTTGTAAGGCTTGAAATCTTTCAGTCGGGCGAGCGCCGCTTTCACTTTTTGTCCGATTAATTCGTAGGAGGCTTGCGGAGTGAGCGTGCTGGCGGAATGGAAGCCGAGATGTTTCTTCGTCTCCGCGCCTTCGATGTTGCCCACCAGCGAGCGCACTTCGGCGATGGCCGCGTCGTCGCCGGAGATCATCACCACGGGAACATTAAAATGCCCGGCGATGGCGGCATTCCACGCGCCTTCAGTGACGTTCGTGCCGTTCAGCGCGACGCGCGTGAGCCGCGCGCTCGAGAAAGTATGTGCACGGACACCGGCGGGATTGTTGGTGGAGGCGTGATAGCCAATGAAGAGGACCGCGTCGAAACTCTCGTCAATCCCCGCCATCATCGAAAGGTGGCGCGGCCAGGAACGGATGATGCGTACGTCCGGCGGGAAAAGCTCGATGAGTAAATTCTCCCCGTTGCCGTGCGAATCGCTAAGCAGGATTTCCGTGGCGCCGGCTTCCTTCGCAGCATGCACGGCCGCAAGCGCCTCGCGGGTCATGAATTCGCGGAAGCGGGCGTACTCGAAGCCGGAAGGGCCGAGCTGGTCGCCAGTGACCGCGCCGACCACGCCCTCCATGTCCACCGAAATATAGACTTTGAGTTTCTTCGCCTGCGGCGGATCAGCAGCAAATAGGCCAGCGGCGCAAAATACGAGCAGAAACAAAACTGCAGGAATTCGGTTCTTCATCGGTTCCCTCTCCTCCGCGAGTCAGCGCCGCCACTCGAGCACTTCGGCGGCACGGTGCAGGATAGTGCGTGCGCCGAGTTCACGCAACTTCGATCCGAGGACGCGGCGGGCGGCGCTGCCGCGGGGCAACACGCCCACAAATGGAACGCGCGCGGCCTTCGCGGCAAGGGCGTCGTCCACGTTATCGCCGAGATACAACGCGGTCGCCGGGTCCCGCCCGGCAAGAATCTTGAGCAGGCCTTCGGGAGCGGGCTTGGAGCGCGCGACATCGTCTAGCGTGATGATGGTCTTGAAATGGCGCGCGGCATCGGCGCGCTCGAACGTGTGCGAAAGCTCGTGCCGCGTTCGGCCGGTGAAAACGGCGAGTTCGGCACGGCGCGCGAGGCGGCGGAGTTTGGCCGGAGAAACGAGCCACTTCTCCAGCGCGACATTGCCGCGGCCGTTGGTGCCCCAGTAAAACTTCTGAAATTGCTGCTTCACTTCGGCGTAATCCACCGGCACGCCGAGCGAGCAGACCCAATCGGTGGTGAGTTTCCAGTCGTCGTTGTAACCGCTCTGATTTTTCCAGCGCAGGATGTCCGCGGGGCGGAAGCGCTTGCCGGTGTAGTGCTGCACGGTGTCCAGCGTGGACTTGTGAAACGAGCCGTGCACGTCCACCAGCACGCCATCCACGTCAAAGATGAGGATTTCAGGCTTTATGCTTGTCATGCAGGTTCCCGAAGGCAGACTTGGCCAAATGCAAGCCGAGACAGGTTCGACGAGGATGTTGGATCGACGGGTTCAGGAAGAACTCGTCCCGTCATCGGGCACGAGATTGGCCGCATCGGTTTCGGGGACCGTCTCCGCTGCGGGCGCAGGCGTTTCGGAAACGATCGGCTCGGCGGCGGGCATTTCCGGCGCGACGGCTTCCGGCGCGGCGGGTGCGGGCGCCTCCTCCGGCACGGCGGCAGTAGGAGCCGTCAGCGCAGCGAGGCGCGAGGCCAGGGCCGAAACGATGAGCTCGACCAGCATTTTGGCGGCGGAGCCATCGGCATCGCGGTCCGGGTTGTAGGCAGTAAGCTCCATGGCCAACAGGTTTTTCTGGCGAATGATGACTTCGAGCGCCTCGCGGACGTCGGAGAGGTGCAGGCCGCCGGGACTGGTGAACTCGCTGGCGGAAAACTCCTCGCCGGAGATGACGTCCGCATCGAGGTGCAGGACGAAATGGCGCGTATCGGAATGGATGTGCTCGACGGCGCTCTGCGCGGAACGCGCGACGCCGTGGCGGAGGATTTCGTTCGCAGAAAAATGGCGGATGGGAGAAGTTCGAAGCAAATCGCGTTCATAGGTGTCGTAGTCTTCGCAACCGAACAGCGAGATATCCGGCTCGCGCACCAGCGGCGGCTCGCTCCAGAAGCGCACCAGCTCCGGCGCGCCGCGCCCGACCACGTGAGCGAGCACCATGCCGGCCAATCGCCCGGACGGCGTGGAGGCGGGCACATTCAAGTCGGGATGGCGGTCCATGTAGAGCAGGCCGACGTGGCGATAGTAGCGGCGGACGGCCGCAACGGTGGCGAGTGCAATGGTGCAATCCCCGCCGAGCACCAGCGGCAACGCGCCGGACTTGGCGGCTTCTTCCACTTTCGGCCGCAGCGCATTCAGCGCGCGGACCACTCCATTGAGGTTTCGCGCGCGGGGACTTTCGTCGTCCTGCTGGAAAAGTTGCGTTTCCACGTCGCCGAGGTCGTTGACCATGAAGCCGGCGGCGTTCAGCCGCTCGACTAGCCCGGCGGCGCGCAATGCAGCCGGCGCTTTTTCGTTTCCGGGACCGTGAGCGGCAGCACTTGTGGGTGCGCCGATAAGGGCGATGAGATTCGGTTGACGGACGATCTTAACGGCCAAAGAAAAGCTCCTCATCTCCGTGGCGCAGCCACTCTTGGCTGCGCAATCCCAGCTCAGCCTACTTCGGGGCCAGCTCCGGAGGCAGGCTGAACCGGACATCTTCGCGGATCAGCTCAAAGTCGTTCTGTTCTTTGTAACCCAGGCCGGCCAGGCGCTGGCTGACCTGCTCCACCAAAACTTCCGGGGCGGATGCGCCGGCGGTGAGTCCAACGCTGGAGACGCCCTCAAACCACTCCTCGCGCACCGCAGCGGCATCTTCAATCAGCCGCGCGGACACACCGGCGCGCTCGGCCACTTCCACCAGACGGTTCGAGTTCGAACTGTTTGACGAGCCCACCACGAGCACCAATTCAACTTCCTTGGCCAGGTATTCGACGGCTTCCTGGCGGTTTTGCGTGGCGTAACAGATGTCGTCAGAGGCCGGGCCGGCAATTTTCGGAAAACGTTCGCGCAGCCGCGAGACGATGCCCTCCGTGTCGTACATGCTCAAGGTGGTCTGCGTGAGGTAGGCCAGCCGCTCGGGATCGGCAATTTGGAGGCGGTCCACATCCTCGACGCTGTCCACCACCACGGTTTGCTGCGGTGCTTCGCCGCTGGTGCCCACGATTTCCTGGTGGTCGCGATGGCCGATGAGGACGATGGTGCGTCCTTCGCGGGCAAACTTCAGAGCTTCGAGGTGAACCTTGGTGACGAGCGGGCAGGTGGCGTCAATGACGCGCAGGTCGCGGGCCTTGGCTTCGTCGCGCACCGAGGGCGGCACGCCGTGCGCGCTGAATACTAGCACGGCCCCGGAGGGCACCTCCTCGACGGTTTCCACAAAGATGGCGCCGCGGCGGCGGAGCTGGTCCACCACGTAGCGGTTGTGCACAATTTCGTGATGGACGTACACCGGCGGGCCGTAGGCGTCCAAGGCGAGCTCGACAATCTCCACGGCGCGCACTACTCCCGCGCAGAATCCTCGCGGGCGCGCGCGCACAAGTCGCTTTTTGGCGCTGCTGAGTTGCGTCACCTGGCCACCTTCCCCATTCACAAACTCAATATGATACGCCATCCGCCGCCCTTCTGGCTACGCCTGGGTAGCCCAGGCTTGTAGCCTGTGCTTCCGGCTACGGACTTTGCCGCGACGGCAGTATTAAAGATTGCCGCGCCACGGGGCGGAGCTTCAGCTCCGACAGCTACGCATTCGAAGGATCCTTCCGTTGCTTCTGTCGGTCGTCGAGGTGTCCATAAATTAGTTAACAAACATTTCTTCGAGGTTTACGCCTTGACAAACTCATATAGACTATTACGATAGGTGAGTGACGGGCTCCCTCGCAGTGAAGAATCGCTTTTCTTTGCTCACGCCAAAGGCTGTAGAGGTGGGCGCAACGCTGCGCTACATGCAGTGGGCAGACACCAAGGTGCGTGAAAGGAGGGTCAATTGAAAATCCGTTTTGCGCCCAGCATTCTGTTAGGGCTTGTTGCTGCTCTGTCCTCCGTTCCTATCTCTGCTACGCCCCAGTCATCGCCCCCAACCATTAAGTGGTGGCCCATTGTCGAAAATACGTCGGTTGAAACAGACCAAGTGTTTCCGGCTGAGATTCTCTCCTTGGCTACTCGACATGTACAGACACTTCCGCCGAGATACCTAGGAGACCCAAACAGTGTTTTTGGGGTTGCAATTGTGAGCTCGGTACCAGACGTGCGCGTACGTGTATCCGTGAAGGTTGACCGCCTTGCTGTCGAAAGCAATTTCGAGACCACTATCTCCGAGGCCAACCAACAATTCGAAGTCTGGCCAACGATTCGCTTTGACACTCGGAGCTTGGCCAGAATACGAGAATCGTTTCCCACTACGGCACTCTTTTCAGTATTTGTTAACGGCGTATCTTTCGGCGAGCAGAGCCGGACAATTCAGGTCAGGTCTATCAATGATGTCCCATTCGCTCACATACTGCGGGATGGTCGGGTGCAAGACTTGAGTTTTCTTTTCGCGGCTTTTGTTGACGAGAGCCATCCGTTAATTGACCGCATCCTACAACAGGCACTCGGGGTGAACGTAGTTCAGCGATTTGTGGGCTATCAAGGCTCACCTCAGAACGTGATACGCGAAGTTTTTGCAGTCTGGAATGTCCTTCAGAGGCAGGACGTGAAGTATTCGAACATCACCACTCCATCGGGCCAGTCCCAAACGGTGTTGAGCCAGCATGTTCGATTTCTGGATGAAGCCATGCAGTTCTCGCAGGCTAACTGCGTGGACGGGAGCGTACTCTTTGCTTCGGTCTTATACAAACTCGGGATTTACCCGGTTCTCGTCAAACTCCCCGGACACATGTTCCTAGGGTTTTACACGGACGCGCAGCGGCAGCAAATCTCGTTTCTCGAGACGACGCTGATTGGCGAGCCAGGGCTCAACAGTTTCCAGCGGAGTTGGACATTCAAGACGAATGACGGATACCTTTCAAGCGAATCCTACAGGCAATTCGTGAATGCCCTAAACTCTGGCAGTGGAGGATTTCAGAAAGTTGCTGTGCAAATCAGGGCGAAGACCCCTGGCTACCTGCTGATAGATATTCAGGCCGCGCGTCGTGCGGGTATATCGGCCATAGCGCGTTTTTGAGCCAGCCCTCTAATGAGTAGTCCACAGAACAAGAAAGGTCGGGACTCTCTCATCTCGACCATTCGATCCTCTAGCCCGAAAATTTCGCGAGCTTTGGAAAAGGAGGTGTGGCTGTGGCAAGAAAGAAACCAGCAGGGCCTTCTATCGGTGCTGACGTGTGCCTTGAGTGCGGGGCGAGAAGGGAAAGCGATCTTGGGCGGATTCTACAATGTCCCGAAGGACACGGGTTCTGTGCGGGCGTCCACTTCTGCACCTGCGGAAAGCCAGTGGCTGTTCTCTTCAACTCTCCAGACGCCAAGCGGAACTTCGACTACGACTGTCCCCTCATGATCGTTTGCACGGAGTGTCTCACGCGGCTCGGCGTGATGGACCGCAGTCAACCAGCCGGGCGCATGGTAGGGATGGGTGGGGAGAACGAGGCCTAAGAACTCGGGCGGGTGGCCCACCCCCTAAGTCCGGTCTTTCGTGACGGCTTGGCACCATCAAAGCATACCACTGCGGAACTTCATAAAAGAGTACAAGAACGGATGCTTGGGGTTGACGACTTTGGGTTTGGGGGTGCCCCACCTCTTCGTCCCGATCCCTCGGGACGAAGGGTGGGATCAGATGCCGTCACAATCTTTTCCGTAAGGCCTGCGCGCCATTTTCTGAGGACGCTTTCATCCTTTCCTTGACTCTCCCCTTGGGTCTCAATCCCTGCTCCCTGCTCTTTTCCCCTTGACTCGTCATTGACTATAAGCTATATTCCTGCGATGTGTGCTCACGAGAAGCTAATCCGTGAAGTTCGCCATGAACAGATCCCGCGAATCTGCCCCATCCTGCAAGCCCTGTGCCTTCAACCGCTTGGCCATTGGCGAATTCATAATCGTTTCGCTAAATCCTGTCCCCGCAGTCGGTTGGACATCATGGACATAAAACCCCCTACCCCGTGGAGTCTTTGCTTATCGAACGCGGCCATCCCTTTTGTTTCCGAACTTCGTCATTTCCACACTTACGAGCAATTAAATCGTAACCCTTTACCCTGCCACACTTACAAAAAATGCGCTTGTAACTCCTTATGCTGCCACTCTTACAAAAACACCGGGGGTGGGGGGGGGACGGACGAACTGTGCGCGGGTGTTTTGTCACGGCGCGGCGGAATGGTAGGCTGGCAGTTTCGCGGGCGGGAAAACAACAACTGGGAGAAACCTATGCGACTCGAGGGACAGGTAAGCATCGTCACCGGCAGCGGCCGGGGGATCGGGCGAGCGATTGCTCTCCGCTTTGCCACGGAAGGCGCGGCCGTGTTCTTGACCGCGCGGTCCGCAGGCGAAATTGAGGCCGTGGCCGCTGAAATCCGCAGCGCCGGGGGACGCGCCGCGGCGGTGGCCGCGGACGTGGCGCGCGAAGCCGACTGCGCGCGCGTCGTGAGCACGGCACGCGAGCAGTTTGGCCGCATCGACATTCTGGTGAACAACGCAGGAATCTTCGGCCCGGTGAAGCCGGCCGAAGAAATCACCCCGGCGGAATGGGACGAGGTGCTGGCCATCAACCTGCGCGCGGCGTTTTTGCTGGCGCGGCTGGTGCTTCCGGAAATGTACGCGCGCGGATCGGGAAATATCCTGAATATTTCCAGCCTGGCCGCAAAAGCCGCGTTTGCGTGGGAGGCGCCTTATGCCGCCTCAAAAGCGGGATTGCTGGGACTAACCCGCTGCCTGGCCGCGGAAGGTGCGCGCAAGGGCGTGCGCGTGAATGCGCTCTGCCCGGGGCCGGTGTTTGAAACGAAGATGTCCAAGGAATTGGGGCTGGAACTTTCGCGACGCATGGGCTTGGACTCGAAAAAGCAGGTGGATGATTTTGCGAATTCCGTCTTGCAGGGACGCGGGCAGACCGCCGACGAAATTGCTGCCGCCGCGCTCTTCCTCGTATCCAGCGAATCGAGCGCGATGACCGGGCAAGCCATGAATGTGGATGGTGGAATGGCGTTTTACTGATGGTGACCGCGCGGAGCGGCCGCCTCCGCCAATAATTTCCGCACGAGGCCGCTGCGCACCAGCCAGGCGCAGGTCTCGATAAAGAAGTTGCGGGAAAAATGCTCGTGTTTTTCCGCCGGCCAGTCTCGCATGGAGCGATGACGAACCATGGCAGGAAGATGATCCTCGAAGAACGCAAAGCGCGGCGGGCGGTGCGTGAGGCAGCGGATGTAAGCAAACGTTTTCCGCAGCAGGCTTTCCGGAGCGCGCACCAGTCGGCGATGCAGCGCGCTGCCGACGGGCGCGACGAAGGCGAAGACGAGGCATTCGGGCGCTTGCGGCTCGAGGAAAGCGAAATCGTCCGGCGCGACCAAGTAGCCGACGAAGAAGCCGCAGCGCGCACCGGTTCGCGAGCGCGGCGCTTCAAACCAGTAGCCGCGCAGGCTGCCGCGGCGCTGCGCGCGAGCGCGGAAGCCACGGAGGTACGGCGCGGCAAGCGGGCGGATCCAGCTCACCGAGGGGATAACGGGCGCGGGCTTACTGTTTCCTGTACTTGTCAATGAGCGCCTGCAAACCCTCGAGCGAGCCCTTGTGGAGGAACTTGTAATAGGTTTCAACGTCGGCCCAAACCTGCGCGCGAATAGTTTGTTCCAGCGGAGTGCCTGAAGAGAGGGCGAGAGCGTGCGCGTACGCGTCGATCACCTGGTTCAGCAGTTCGAACGTTTTCTGCCCCAGCGCGTCGCGCGGCGGGCCGGCCGGCATCTGCTTGAGCTGTTGTGAGGCCCTGGAGTATTCCTCGTTGGCGGCCGCGCCAAGATAGGTGTAATTCATGGGGTCATCGGGAGCGAGCTCAACAGCCTTCCGCAGATGCGTCATCGCGTCGGCGGGCAGGCCGGCGTGCAGGTCAAGCAACCCGATGGACTGAAAAAGCGAGGGCAGGGTCTTGCCTTTGTAGTCCGACCAACCCGCCGCATTCATGCCCCCTGGACGGAGGTCCGCTTCCATGGCGCGGATAGCCAGCTCGCCATACTTGCGGCTGATCATGAGGTGCTTCAAATTGCGTTGCTTGGTCTCCTCCACGCCGGCGGAAACCAGACGGGCGAGCAAGCGCAGGTCCAGCGAGTCCGGGCTGGGGAGGAAGGCGACGGTCTGGAATGCGTCGTCCACGCGATTGGCCTTGAGATACGCTTCGGCAAGAATCGCGCTGGCGACGTTGCGCTCCGCATCGGTGGACATCAGCCCGAGGAATTTTTCCGCCAGATCGACGCGGACAGCAGTGTCCTGCTCGCGGGAAACCGAAATGCCGACATGGGTCAGGAGGCGCGGGCGGGCCACGGAGGCGGGATGGGCGGCGAGATATGCGGTCAACAATTGAACTTTCTGGGTGGCGGTGGTGACTCGGACGATATCGGTAATCTGGCGGTTCTCGTCTGCATCAATCTGACGGGCCAATGGCGCAGCCTTTTCCTGCGCAACGGCAGCAGCCGCCACGCATGCCGCAGCAGCGGCTAGCGCGCAAACGAGTATTCTGGAAACAAGCTTCATCGGCAAATTATGCTCCTCGGCATGAAACCCGCAGCGGCTTAGCGGCCTTCGAAGGGGTAGCGCTCGCCGGCGAGCACGGCGGCGGCCACGCGGCGGCGAATAGCGATGGTGTCCACCGCTTCGCGCTTGGTGAAGCGCTTGAGCGCGGCCAGTTGAATGCGCAGCATGTCGCCTTCGGCGACGGCGGCTACAGCCGTGCGGGCCTGTTTCTCGACGCGGTCCATCGCGTCATAAATAAAAGCGCGAGCCGCATCCACCATGGCCGCGGCGGATTCGTCGCCACGCGCGGCAGCCGACTTCTGCGCGCGGCGCAGGCAGCTTTCCATGGCGTAAATTTCCATCACCGTGTTGGAAAGCGCGCCGATGACTTCCTGATAGTCGGCCAGCTTCTGTTGATGCTTCTGCACAGCGGAGCCCGCGGCCATCAGAAATGCTTTCTTGGCATTTTCGACGCATCGCTCTTCTTCCGCGAAGGGCGCGGTGGATGGCTCTTCAAACGAAGGCGGGGCCATCAGGTCGCCCGCAATCTTCATCGCCGCGGGAATCAGCGGCAGGATGCCCTTCATGGCACGCTTCATGAGCATGTCGATGATGAGCAGGCGGTTGATTTCGTTGGTGCCTTCGAAGATGCGGTTGATGCGGGAGTCGCGGTAAGCGCGGGCCACGGGATACTCCTCGTGAAAACCGTAACCGCCGTAGATTTGCACGGCTTCGTCCACGACGAAGTCCAGCATCTCGCTGCCGTAGATTTTGCTGATGGAGCTTTCGATGGCGTACTCCTCGAGCACGGCCATGGCCTGCTTGATTTTGTCGCTGCCAGCCGCGGCGGCGGTCATGGCCGCATCGATCATGCCGGCGGAACGGTAGACCATGGACTCGACGGCAAACGTCTGGATGGCCATTTCGGCAAGCTTCTGCTGGATGAGGCCGAAATCGGCAATGGAGTGGCCAAAGGCCTTGCGCTCTTTTGCGTATTTGGCGGCCACGGCCAGCGCGTTTTTTGCGCCGCCCATGCAGTAAGTGCCCAGCGTGAAGCGGCCGGAATTGAGCGTGTTCAATGCGATCTTGAAGCCCGCGCCGACTTCCCCGAGGAGATTTTCCACCGGCACAGGACAGTTGTCGAAGAAGATCGGCACGGTAGAGCTGCCCTTGATGCCCATCTTTTTTTCTTCGCCGCCGACCTTGAATCCGGGAAAATTGCGCTCCACGATAAAGCAGGAAACTTTTTCGCCGCCCACTTTGGCGAAGACGATGTACACGTCGGCGAAGCCGCCGCTGGTGATCCACATCTTCTGGCCGTTAAGGACCCAGTGTTTGCCGTCGGGAGACAGCACAGCGGTGGTGAGCAGGTTCTGCGCGTCGGAACCCGCCTGCGGCTCGGAGAGGCAATAGCAGGTGAGCAGCTCGCCGCTGGCGATGCGCGGCAGGTATTTCTTTTTCTGATCTTCATTGCCGAAGTAAACCAGCGGCACGGTGCCGATGCCCGCGTGGGCGCCGTGTGAAGTGGCGAACGAGCCATAGCCCGAGAGTTTTTCCGACAGCACGGTGATGGCAACCTTGTCCAGGCCGGCACCGCCGTATTGCTCAGGCACACCCGGACCGAGAAGCCCAAGTTCGCCGGCCTTTTTGAGAAGCGAAACCATCAGGCCTTCTTTTTTCTCTTCGAGCTCGTGCGCGTGGGGCAAAACCTCATTGGTGATGAACTCTTCGGCGGTCTGCCCGATCAGCTTCTGGTCATCCTGCAAATCGGCGGGAGTGAAGATGTCTTCCGGCCGGCAGGTTTCGAGAAGGAAGCTGCCGCCTTTGGTGATTGCAGGGGAAGTAGCAAGAGTAGCCATAGGATTGCCTCTCTTTTCAATCGTAGGTGCGGCGCGGGCGAAAACAAATCCCGAGGTTCCGGGATTGAACTCAGAGACTACGCGCCGGCAGCGGCTTTGATGACGGCAATGTAGTCCGCAGGCAAGCCGTGTTCTCCAGCCCCCTGCAGGAGAGTTTGCAGGTAATGGGCCGCGGGACGCAAGCCTTTCCCTACTTTGGAGGCGATGTACACGTGGGCGGAGACAGGGCTGCCGTTGGCACCGGTCACGTCGAGTTGGATGCGGCGGTAATGGTCGGGCGCACCTGTGGAGCGGTCGAGGAGGCGCAGCGCGCTTTCCGGGATGCGATAGAGGACGCCATGCACGGTCTCCCCGCGGGAAGTCTGAATGTTGGCCTCCGCGGAGCCGCCGCGGACCATTTTGTTGAAGACGAGCGTGTAGTTCTCCAAGCGCCC